>Ga0208879_1000614_pt1 | contig 36259 bp, 36 predicted proteins | sample Knorr_S15_td_Bot_FD_185605 | JGI IMG/M metagenome (GOLD analysis project Ga0208879, IMG submission 185605) | Marine microbial communities from Southern Atlantic Ocean transect - Knorr_S15_td_Bottom_ad_5009_LV_A (SPAdes) (version 2) | ecosystem: Environmental > Aquatic > Marine > Oceanic | place... | reverse complement strand
ACTGACCCCCTGGAGCTGATGCATCATCACGACGAAATCAGCCACACACATCGACACCTGCACGATGATCACCACCAGCATCATCAATCAGGCATGCCAAGTGAAAATAATCATGAACATCTACATCAGGGCATAACTCACTCACATGAATTCGTTATTGATGACCATCATCCCCGTTGGCCTAATGAAAGACCCGGCTAGAAAGTCCTGCAGGAAATTGCCGGCTTAATCCTCAATGCTACATCATGATGTTGGTTATGTGATTGGAATAGCCAAGAATAGTAGGCTCAATCAGATGGCCGAAGATTTAATACAACAGGCTGAAGAACAGTTTGAAGACTCTGGCAAGAAGCAGCGATTGTTCGCAGAGTTTAATTATGCCGCTGGTATTTGGGACCATGCGCGCCGGGTCATTGCCAAGGCAGAACACTCGAGTCATGGCAGTAATCCACGCTATATCGTCAGCAATCCCCCAGGTGGCTCCACACAAAACTGTATTGTGCCAGGGAGGACATGGAGAACCGGCTAAAAGAACAACAACTCAATCTGTTCGCAGATCGCACCAGTTGCCACGGTTGGCGGGCGAATCAGTTTCATTTGTTGTTGTCGTCGCTGGCTTATTGTTTGCTTGAAACCATTCGGCGTGTCGGACTTGTAGGTACCGAGATGGCAAGGGCGCAGTGTGGAACAATAAGACTCAAGCTATTAAAGATCGGTGCTGTGATATTGCGTAACACCAGACGTGTTCAATTTTTATTATCAACGGCCTACCCGCATCAACAATTGTTTTGTCGGGTAGCTGAGCGACTCGATACCAGTTAAGACAACGCACCCAGGATCTGTCGTTAGATAATGCTGGTTATCCTGTATTGCTATCACTGGATTTAACAAATAAGTCAAAAGTCTTGCTTTTGTTGCCGAATAGGCCGTTCTCACTGAAATATTTCTCAACTCATGTCCCGACACTGTCGATCAAACTAACAATTGATCAATTCCTGGTGACTCGATATTTTTCATGAAATATGCAGGCTAGTTCCCATGGTGATCTACTTCAGCCACATCATTAAATTCGAAAACTTTCTCCATGGCCGCCATGGCCATCAGCACGCTTAGATCCGACCGCTGTCTACCAATGACCTGTAGTGCAAGAGGCAAACCGGCATCGCTTCTACCAATAGGCACGACACCGGCAGGGTTTCTGGTCATGTTCAGCCCCATGGTAAATCCAACCCAATTTGGCGTTTCAGTACCATTGACCATGCCCTCGCTCTCCAACCTGGGCGTATGCCCACAGACAGCAGGGGTCAATATCAGTGGGGCACGTTCAAATACCGCCTCTAATTGATAATTCAACCGATGCGCAGCATCTATGGCAGAGGCATAGTCAGGGCCCGTCATTTTGGCTGCACCAATTTCGATCATTACCCGCAGCACCGGGTCGATCTTCTCCCAGTCGTCGGTGCCCATTAAATGTTGTTGCGCCCTGGCCCTGGCTGAACACCAGAACACCAGCCACTGTTGCAAAGGATCTTCTGACCAGATTTTATCCTGCTCAATAACCGTGACGCCTGCGGATCTCAATTTCTGGATCGCGTCTTCACTATGGCGAAGTATTTCATCATCGACATTCGCAAATCCCATGGTTGGTGACCAAATGATAGCCTCCGGAAGCGTTGCGCCTTGCACCGCTTCGAACCAGCTTTCCTGTTTGTCGGGAAGCGCAAAGATATCTGTTTTTGTATCCCCAACGGTGTGATCCAGGACAAGTGCTGTATCGAGCGTTGTTCGGGCCATCGGACCTCTAACGGTAAGCACTCCGCTGCCAGGAGGATTTGGTCCACCATTCGGGATTCTGCCCTGGGACGTTTTTATGCCGGAGAGGCCACAGATGGCAGACGGTCCCCTGATCGAACCACCACCATCAGATCCTGTAGCGAGCGGAATAATGCCAGCAGCCAGTGCCGCGGCGGAACCACCGGACGAACCGCCGGGTGTATATTGCCTGTTCCAGGGGTTAAGCGTCGCACCAAATGGAACGTTGTCAGTTTTACCCTTGTGACCAAATTCCGGTGTGTTGGTCTTGCCGACAACAACGCAGCCAGCAATCTTTAATCGACGAACAAGTTCAGAGTCTTCTTCGGCAACGGCATCATCTACATGCAGCGCGGACCCGAAGGTGGTGACAAACCCTTTCGCATCTTCCAGGTCTTTTACACCAATGGGAATCCCTGCCAGGGGCATTGAAATTCCTCTGGCGACGGCGGCATCAATCTCGTCTGCATCGACCAGGGCCTGCTCGTGGTCCAGTGCACAAAAACTATTGATCTCACCATCCAGGCGATCAATGTTATCGAGCGCTGCCTGCGTCAACTCTCTTGCCGATACACGCCTGGCGACCACATCCTGTGCCAGCGAAGCAACCATTGTTTTTCTAAAGTCCATTGTAAGCCCCTGTTAGTTTTCTTAATCTACCTGAAAATCGGCAAGCACCGGCTCGGACAACTCTTCTTCAAATCTGTCGAAGGTCCAGGGCCAGGATGCAACCCTGCCGAAATGGTCAAAATACCAGCTTTGACAGCCCGAAGCCCACACAGTTTTTGGCATGGCATCATTGAGACGCTCATTGAAGAATTGAGTGGTATCCATCCTCGGATTGATTTCATTTACTGTGCCATCTCGGATCAGACCAATAAGTTTTTCTACATAGGCATACTGGGTTTCTGCAGTCAGCAGGTAGGAAAAATTACCAATCGGGCTGTGGGGGCCACCGAGAAAAAAGAGGTTTGGAAAATCCGGGACACAAATGGTCTTGTAAGCGTAATTACCCCTGGACCAGGATTGCTCCAGGGTCTTACCATTGAGCCCAACAACCTCTGCATCGGCCAGAAAACGGTGAGCATCAAAACCCGTTGCGAAAACCAACACGTCCAGTTCATGCAGATGACCATCTGACGTGCGAATACCTTTCGCTTCAATCCGACTGATGCCCTCAATAACCAGCTCTGCATTGGGTTTCGAAATTGCAGGATAGAACAAATCCGATACGATGAGCCGCTTGCACCCCGCAGAATAATCCGGCGTTAATTTGCTTCTTAATTCCGGATCATGAATGTTCTCATCCAGGTTTTGCTGGCAGCCATTTTGTAGCATCAACAGCGCCTCTTCATTTTCACCAACCACCGCAGCAGCGAAGCCATGATTCAACGTTGTCGCCAGGCCCTGGTAGGCCTGCTCCATCTGTTTTGGGTCACTTCGGTACAGCGCCTTACTTTCTTCCGAGTAAAAGTCGTTCGGCGCCGCTAGTACCCACTGTGGTGTACGCTGGAAAAGCGACAGTTCAGCTACATCGTCGATGACGGCGCCAACAATTTGCACAGCTGTCGAACCAGTACCTATAATACCGATTCGTTTACCCTTGAGCGACACATCATGATTCCAGCGGGAGCTGTGAAAGCAATCGCCTTCAAAGTTTTCAACACCTTCAATATCGGGATAGACCGGGTGATGCAAAATACCCACTGCGCTGATGACCACATCAAATTTTCCCTCATCGCCGCGGGTCGTCCAAAGATTCCACTGTGTGCCCTCATAATGCAGTTTTGTCACTTCACTGTTATAACTCACCATCTGTTCAACATTATTGGATTCAGCCACCTCTCGCATGTAGGCATAGATCTCTGACCCCGGAGAGAAAGTACGGCTCCAGTCCGGGTTCGGCGCAAAAGAGAACCGATAAAGATGGGAAGGCACATCGCAAATTAGCCCTGGATAAGTATTGTCCCGCCAGGTGCCACCGAGATCACTTTCCTTCTCGAATACACGAACTTCCTCAACGCCATATTCCTGTAATTTAATCGCTGCCAGTATCCCGGCTGCCCCGGCGCCGATGACGGCGACCCGGAGGTTCTTACCTTTAGTCATGTTCTTGATCCTGGAACTGCGAAGCACTCGGTAATCGCCACCAGGTTTTCCATCGTTCTCTCTTGTTTCATGCCGATGCTCGGGGAATAAAACAAAATGTGTTCCGCCAGGCCATCCCATTGCCTGATCTGGTCACGTACTTCATCCGGGGTGCCTGCAATAGCTATCGCATCGATCATTTCATCGGTCACTGCAGCGACCATCGCCTTGAAGTCACCTCTCTTAAAAGCAGCGGAGATTGTCTCACCAATCTCTCGCCATCCACTGACATCAAGAATGCTGTGATACAGGGAAGTCGTATAGTAGAAAGCAATTTGAGCACGAACTTCGTTCCTCGCCTGTTCCCGGTCATCGGCAATGGAGCACAATACATAGGGTGCCAGCTCACAATTCGATCCATCCAGAATTGGCATCACCACTTCCTCAATGTATTTTCTGGTGTAAACCGGGTGGCCAATCAGCCCATCAGCGTGCCTCGCAGCGCAAGCCACCATTTTCTTATTAACACCAGCAAGGTAAATCGGTACTCTCTCACGAGCGGGTCTTGCTCGAGCAAACTGTGGTATGTCGATCTGATAATGCTCGCCTTCATACCTCAGGCCGCCGCCCTTACATGCCTGGAAGTAGGCATTGATCAATTCGATGGCTTCTCGCATGCGTGGCACAGGTGGCGATTCAAAAGGCACCGAGTACCATTTTTCATTCATGGTTTTGGTGCCGCTGCCGAGACCCAGAATGCAACGCCCATTGGATATTTCATCAATGTCCATCGCGCCTGACGCGGCCAACATGGGCGACCTCATAAACGCATAGGCAATTGCACTGCCAACCTGGACGCTTTCGGTGGCACCAGCGACTGCCGCCATTCTCACAAGTCCATGCTGGTGAAAGAACTCGGTTGTCCACACGGAATGAAACCCCGCTGCTTCTGCTTTTTTGGCGGCAGTAACCTGATCACTAATTCGGGTTGCGGACAACACCAGTCCGCATTTCATTGTCGATTCTCTGGACTCATTCATATGAGTGCCTCCTTTTTTGTCGCGCAAATAGAATCTACCTTACTGCCAAGGCCGAGAAAATCGACGATGAGATGACCAAAACTGGAAAAGTGCTTATCGATCAAACTTTGGGAGACCTCAGTCCCGATGAACGAGACACATTAATTAATCTTCTTATTGCCGTGAAGCGGCAACAGCTGGCTCTAAGATAGCATCATCACCAGGATCTGGAAGACTGGAGACGGCAACGCCATTGTTCAGGCGGAGACGCAAACAGGCGCCGTTTTCATCCCCCAGGCAGCCGCCAGATTCAAGGTCTAACCTGGGAAACGCAACCCTGGATGTCGTCCGCATTATTCAGTATCGGACTCCGCCTCCAGGTCAGATGCGTAGGACAGTACAAACTGGACAATCATTCCAAACCCGACAATCGTTAGGATAATGTTGACGATTCCACCGATCGCAGGAAGATTGGTGGCGATATAAATGACAAAGAGTCCTGCCAGCAGCGTCAGTGGCAAACTGTCATACTTTTCCGTCGAGCTGAGCATCATCTGACCGATCGTCGAAGCCAGGATAATCTTCGAGGCATAGATCACTAACAACCACGAGAAAAGGCTGATCACCGCAAAGGGGATCCCAATCACGGTAATCGCAAAAAGCACCATAATGATAGGCAGGCTGATGAAAGTAACCAGGCCGATACCCGCACTTTTTAGCCCCGCTTTTCCACCAGCTAGCGTCAAATCCCGGAGGCCTGGCACGAACCACAAGAGTGCGAAGCCTGCAATGAATGCACTCACCAGATGAAGCAACTGGTGAAGATAAAACATTCCTGTCATGTACCTGTTTCTTGATTGACGTTCAGTGTGTGACGACAAAAATTCGATTTCGCCGCCCACCATATCCGTCGATGACAATTGCAGGCGATCTTCATCATCCGTCCGAAATCGAAGATCGCCGTTGATCTTTGCATCTCCGAACAGACTGACACTGTCTGCAAACACTTCGAAGTCTTCACCCACATGGCCACTCAATTCGATGTTTTCAGCGAATGCAACCAGGTCACGGCCAATTGTGCCTGCAATCAACGCCGCATCCGTCGCCACGGCTGCATTCCCGTCTATCCGGGATTCTCGGCCAATGCTAACGACTCCACCTGCCCCCCAGAAATCACCCCCGACAACAGCATTATCAAGTTGCAGGACTGATGCGGCCCCCACGACCATACCGCCAATTTGTCCCTGGACCGTTATGGACTCCCCAATCGTAATAAGATTACCACTCACCGATCCACTGATGATAACCCGACGGCCCAGGGCAATAAGATCGCCATTAATCGTACCGTCAATCATCAGGGTATCTCCTACAATGATCATGGTGTCATCAATGATTTCATTGGCATCTATCGTCACCATACCTTCACCGTGTCGGTGCTCCAGCGCAATGGCCGATGGTGGTGAAATTAAGCAGCCGGCGAAAGCAACAGTCAGACACAAACTCATGCTGGCTCGGCCTTTTCTGTATGAAAAAGCAAACCATGCAAGGGTTGCGGTCAACAAACATAAAGCAATAAGAGCGAGATAAGCATCCATCGTGGTGGCTCCTTCCTGGGAAAAATAAAGTGCAGTATTGACAAGCGTTCCGAACACATCAGGAACATCGATCAAGGTAATTCGGCTGAACATATTGACGACCAACTCGCCAAACAATGTCTTCCAAAAAAACTGAGTCAACCAGATCACCAGCCCGGGCGCCACATTGGCAACCGTGAAGTCCCGGAGTCGAACGGGCTTTGTAAATTTAGGGGCGACAATATCGGGTACGGAAACTAAATCCTCTATGTTGAGAGCCGCCTCAATCAATCTCCGTTCATAGACAAATTCAGCAACACGAGACTGACATCGAGAACAGGCTTCCAGATGGCCGGCCATTGAGTCAGCGTCGATACCATCAAGCGCCTCGTCGGCGTGCATTGAGCATTGCAAGTCAGTCAGGTGATTCATGCCTGGGAACCCGCCTGGGCAGCCAGGGTTGAGCGGAGCCGTTGTTTTGCCCGAAGCAGCAGCACTCCCACATGATTTCGACTAATCGAGAGATCCGCGGCAATATGGTCGCAACTCGAATCGTTGTAATAGGCCAGCACCAGGGGAACCCTGTATTTGTCCGGTAGCTGGGCGACTGCTCGATTCAATGCGCTGGAATCTTCTGCTTCAATTAACACAGCCAACGCTTGTTTGTCTGGAGCTTCCAGTAAATCCAGTTCTGTTTCTTCATCACCAAAGAGTCTGGTCAAACGACTGCGCTTTCGCAGCAGATCAACGCAGTGGTTATTCGCAATGGAGGCAATCCACTGCCAGAACGGTTGCCCGGTATCGTACTTCTCGAAATTCTTGTAGGCACGCATAAACGTTTCCTGGGTCGCGTCCTCTGCCAAGGGTGCGGAATTCAACAAACGCCGACACAATCCGAAGACACGAACGTAATACTCCTAGTAGAGAATCTCGAAGGCCACGCTCGATGCCATTAGCAGGTTCCCTGTTGGGTTAGTTAGTTATACGATGCGGGTGAGCTTTTATTACAAAGTAATTTGCATCGGTCAAATTTAACAAACGAAAAGAGGTCGATATGGCACCAATTCCTGCAGGAGCAACAGTCGCGGTCACCGGCTCGGCGGGGTTTATCGGTGGCTGGGTGACGCAAAGGCTGCTTGATAAGGGCTATCGGGTAAAAGCCTGCGTCCGGGATGCGGCCAACGAGGAGAGAGTCGGTTTCCTGAAGAAAATGGGCGGCTTTGCGTCGGGCCGTTTAACATTGCATTCGGCTGATCTCGATCAGGACGGGTGTTTTGATGAAATTTTCAAAGGCTGCCACGGGGTCGCGCACATCTCACATATCAGTGATTACACCGATCACGAGTACATTGCGCGTGTTTGTCGGCATATAATTCATTCAGTTAACAACTCGGAAAGTGTTTCTCGAGTGATCGTGACGTCGAGTGTCGCAGCCGTCATGTCAGAGATGGACCTTGATGAAATTGTTCGTCGACCCGTGCTCTATGAAGATCGTTATCCCGATGAGTCGAATCCCAGGCGAACCGCAAAAAGTCAGGGTTACTCCATGGGGAAAATTATTGCGGAGAAGGCATTTTCTGATGCCGCCGAACAAAATGGCCGCTGGGATGCCATTACCTGCTGCCCTGCAGACAATGTCGGTCCGATTCTTTCACTACACCAAAAGAACTATGGTCCCTGGCAACATCATATTGAAAACATGTTGCTGGCAAACTACGAACAGAACTGGGTTTATCGGCCCTGGTTCCCGGTTGACGTACGCGATAATGCAGATTGTCATATTGGCCTGCTGGAAAGCACACAGGTTAACAACGGTGAGCGCTATATTGCCTGGTCAACGGAGGCTGTTGATGTGGCCGATATCTGCGCAGCTATTGACCGGGTTTTGCCGGAACTTCAATTTCAGGTGACAGAACCTGTCGAGGTACATCCCGAGAAACTTCAGGCAAGGGAACAGAAATACCGGTCCACATGGGCAGTTTGTGACCTGCGCAACGAGCGCATCAAGGCAGTAACCGGTATTCGTTTTCGCTCCTTCGATGAGTCGCTGCGTGATTGTGTTGAGTCTTTGATCACTATCGGCAAGGTTGCGCCTGTTCAGCACGGCTAAGGTCGTTACTTCTTGTCCTTTGCCTTTTTGAAAAACTCCGGAATCTTATCGGCGTTTGGATGATCACTCGCCCTGACACAGCGATTGTGAAGCGTACCCAGACCTTCTATAGCCGTGGTGACCATATCGCCGTCCGCCAGGAATTTCATTTTAGCAACTCCCACGCCGCCAGGTGTTCCCGTAAAAATCACATCACCGACCTGCAAAGGCAATATATTCGACAGGTAGGAAACTAAACCAGGAATATCAAATATCAGATCGCCCGTGCTGTCATTCTGCCGGGCTTCGCCGTTGACATCTGTGGTTAACCGCAACGCGAAATCCTCTGGCAGCTCATCAAGGGATACCACGTAAGGTCCAATCGGACTGAATGTCTCAAAAGATTTACCCAGGCTAAATTGCGGCGGCTGCGATGCGAACTGCACAGCCCTGTCTGAAAAATCCTGGCCAACACAAAGACCTGCAACATGATCCAGGGCGTTTGCCAGGGCAATGTCCTTACCGGCCTTGCCGATCACCACAACCAACTCGCCTTCATAGTCGACGAAATCACTTCTCATTTGCACGTCGTCATTTGGCCCGGAGATGCTGGCGGGAAACTTGGTAAAAGTCAGGGGAACACTGGGGATAGGCATGTTGCTTTCTGCCGCATGATTCCGGTAATTTAATCCAATACCAAAACACTGTGGCGGTCTTGGGACCGGCGCATCCAGTCGCACGTCGGCTAGTTTCCCCGTTGGGCTGGCATCTTCCAGCGCTGCACTCATTTCGTGTAGCTTTTCTATCGTGCCGAGTGCGAGCATAGGATCACTGGTTAATACACCATCGCTCCATGATTCCAGATCGTAATAATGTTCGCCCTTTACCAGAGCTGCTCGGCCGCCAACGTTTGCCAGATTGAAACTCATCCCTAGTTCCCCTGGCTCTGGGCTGCTTCAGGCTGCTCAGATTTCCAAAACTTCAACATCTTCACCAGCACGCGATCTTTGCGAACGAACTGGTGAAACATGGCCGCAAGCACGTGCAGGGTAATGAGCGAGATCATCGTCCAGGTCATAAACTCATGAAACTGCCGCACAAACTTAAAGCTTTCATCATCAAGTTTGCCAATAGTCACTTCGATGCTGTTAAAGATGAAGATGGGGTCAGTCGCCTGAGTTGCCGTGAGCGCGCCGGTACTGATCAAACAGACCATCGCAACGTACAGTAGGATGTGAACTGTTCTTGCTGACCTGACTTGCCAGCCTGGCGTGGTCGGAGGCAATAGCGGCACGCCACTTCTTATCCTGAAGTATAGGCGCAGCAATAATAGTATCCCCAGGCTAGTGCCCAGCGTGGCATGATCCATTCTCGTGGCCAGCCGTTCGGATTCTTCCATAACACCACCAAACTGCTGGGCACCCAGCAGATCAAGAATGACGAACAAAGCCATAAGCCAGTGAATGACCTTCTGGACAATGCGGTAATCATTGGGTATCAATTTCTCGGTCATGCTCTCTCCCTCTCTAATTGTAGTAATCGCCTACTGGTGGGCCGTCAACGCGTTATAACTGAACAACCATTTCATGGCGCTAACCGACGCCCTTTTTGCCACGATGTTCCTTAACAGGGCTTTGATCCCCCGCAGATGATATACCGTTGCATTCCTTCGTGAACCTTTTTGAACGCGAGCGGTTCGCGCTTGCCGAAGATGCTCATAACTTCGCAGGCGAATCTCGATTGAACCATCCATGGTGAGGCAACGGGACAGCACAGCGCCGTCTTCAATCGCCATTGCAGCACCCTGTGCCATAAACGGCAGGGTCGGATGGCAGGCATCACCGAGTAGAGTGATCAGGCCGCGCCCCCATTGCCTCATCGGAGCCCGGTCGAACAGGGCCCACTTAAACAATGAATCTTTGTCGGCATGATCAATCAACAGTTGAATATTCTCGTGCCAGCCTGAGAAATCGGATTTCAGTTCCTCGTAATCACCCGGCTCACTCCAGGATTCAATCTCCCAGCCTTCTTTCTCGATGACACAAACACAGTTGACCAGTTGCCCCCGGCTTACATAGTAGTGGACAAAATGACCCCCGGGACCCCACCAGGCCGTCGCCATCGGCCGAACTAGTCCGCTCGGCAGACGGTCAACAGGCACCAGAGCCCGCCAGGCGACATTACCGGTAAATCTCGGATCGGCTGGACCAAACAGATATTCCCTGACTACTGATCGAATTCCGTCGGCACCAATCAGCACCGCGCCGGTTACATGGTTACCGCTAACTGTGTCCAGCGTGACCCCGGCGCTGGTCTGGTCAATCGTCGCTACTGCTGCATCTGTAAACAATTCAATGTTGTTAGTCTCGGCTACGGCTGCCGCCAGCAGACTAATGAGGTCTGCGCGATGAATATGGAAATAGGGATAGCCATATTCGTGCACAATATGGTCTCCCAGGGTGGTGTTCATGATGACCTTGCCGCTCTGCCAGTCTCGCATTTCCCCACCGTCAGGAAGAAACACCACGGCGCGCAACGCGTCCTCAAGATCCAGGTCAAATAGAACGCGATTGCAATTCGGACCGAGTTGAATGCCTGCGCCAATGTCTGTCAACTCTGGCGCCTGTTCGAACACAGAGACTTCGAATCCCTGCCTGGCCAGAGACAGCGCAGCTGCCAGACCACCAATGCCGCCGCCGACAATCAGTATTTTACCGTCTATCATTGCTCGCCTTTTTGCAAAAAAAGCCCGAGGACAAGTTCAACATGTTCATCGACAAAAGACTCATCAAATGCACTGGAACCGGACAGAAGTCTATACTCATTAGCAACAGTGAAGACCGATGTAGCCGCACCAATAAAAATGTGGCGCAGATGCAACGGATCGCCCTTCACAAAAATCCCGGCTTCCTGTGCTGCCGACAAGAGCGCAATTTCACCGACACACCCTGGCGCGATAAAGCGATCGACGAGCCACTGCAACCGACCGGGTTCACCCTGGCTCGCCTGGATCATAAATCGGTGGAACTCTGGTACCTCTGCTGAAAACAAAATGAATTCTTTCAACAACAACTTCAGGACTGTGCGTTCATCAACGCCAACCAGCCCTCCTCTGCGTTTCAACAGTCTTTCATTGTAGACGCCGAATACCAATTTGGCAGTGGCCTTCCATAAGGCTTCTTTACCACCAAAATGATGCGCAATCAGCGTGTGCTTAACCCCTGCCGCCTCGGCAATCCCTCGAGTCGATGCACCAGCAAAACCTACATCAGCGAACTCTTTTAACGCCGCCCTGGTAATAGCTGCCCGGGTATCCAGCGTTCTCTGTTGTACTTTTCGTGTCTTCTTATCAACGACAGCATTCATGAGTGTTTTTCAACGTTCTACAAGAAACAGCTAGCAATTATATATACCATATATTCAATTATAATATATTTAATTTAACATTTGATCAATATAAATATAACGACTGTGATAGATCCCAAAAAATGGTTGGGGTTTCGACACGGATATTGCGCCCAAGAATGTACGAACATTCGGTTAGCCACCCATTAGGGCGCTGAACACCGCAACACGTTGCGGAAAACCGTCAGGTGTGATTCTATCCGTGGTTCAATTTCACCATCACCGGCAAACAGAGGGTGCACTATGATCACGCACGATAAGTTATACATAAATGGCCAATGGGTTACGCCCAATAGCAAAGACATTCTTGAAGTCATTGATCCTTCCACGGAAGAAATTTGTGGCCAGGTACCCAGCGGCAACGACGACGACGTCAACGCCGCAGTGGCAGCTGCAAAGGAAGCCTTCAAGACCTGGTCAGTTTCCTCTGCCGCCGAGCGATCTGAATTGATCGGCAAACTCGCAAAAAAAGTTACCGAAAATGCCGCAAAAATCGGTGAACTTTGCGCACTGGAGTTAGGCACCCCGCTGCAGCTGAGTATTGCCGTTCACGGCGGGATGGGGATTGGCGTCGTCAGTTCTTATGTGGACGTGCCCTATGAGATGGAAAAAGAGGAACAGATCGGTAATTCAATCGTCATCAAGGAACCCATTGGAGTTTGTGCCTTTATTACTCCCTGGAATTTCCCGTTACACCAGATCGTGGCCAAGGTTATGCCAGCGCTGGCCGCAGGCTGCACCATGGTCTTGAAACCCAGCTCTGACACACCGCTCACCGCTTACTATTTTGCCGAATTGATGGACGAAGTTGGCTTTCCAGCAGGTGTATTTAACCTGGTGACCGGTCCCGGCAGAACCGTCGGTGAAGCCATGTGCACTCATCCGGATGTCGATATGATTTCTCTCACTGGCTCCACAGAAGCGGGTCAAAGAGTCGGCGAACTCGGCGCACGATCTGTCAAGCGAGTCGGATTGGAACTCGGCGGAAAGTCAGCCTCCATTGTTCTTGATGATGCTGATGTTGCTGCAGCTGCAGGTGCAGCTGGCGGCGGAATCTGCATGAACAGCGGCCAGGTTTGTGCCGCGCTCAGTCGATTGATTGTTCCACGCGCCAAACAGGATGAAGCAGTCGCGGCCGCCAAGGCTGCGGCAGAGGCAGCCAAAGTTGGTGGTGCCTTCGAAGAAGGCGTTACCATGGGACCTGTCGCATCCAAATCACAGCTCGATACTGTCGTTGGGTATATCCAGAAGGGTATTGATGAAGGAGCAACCCTGGTCACCGGCGGGACCACACCCCCGGACGGCAGAAACACCGGTTACTTCGTTCAACCCACAGTTTTTTCCGACGTGACCAACGATATGACAATCGCCCAGGAAGAAATTTTCGGACCCGTACTCGCTATCATTCCTTACGACACTGAAGAAGAAGCGATCGAGATTGCTAATGACAGCATTTTCGGTCTGTCCGGCGCTGTCTGGTCGGGTGATCCAGAGCGAGCAAAGGCAGTAGCCAGGAAGATCCGAACGGGTCAAGTCTCGGTCAATGGCGGCGCCTTCAATGTCGCAGCGCCTTTCGGCGGCTACAAACAATCCGGTAATGGACGTGAACTCGGCGCTCATGGCTTGATGGAGTATGTTGAACTCAAATCAATGCAACTGTAAGGCTGTATTGAAGCAACCCGAAAAGGCCCTGTATGACAGGGCCTTTTACTTTAAAGATTTGAAAGAGCGCTAATGAACCAACAACCTCTCAACGGCATCACCGTTCTCGATTTTGGCCAGGTGTACAACGGACCCTACTGCGGATTTCTACTCGCCCAGGCGGGCGCGCGAGTCATCAAGATTGAATCGCTGCTGGGCGAAACGCTTAGAGCACGCGGCAAAGGCTCGGCGGCGAGCTATCCATTCGCCAATCTGAATACCAACAAGGAATGCATCACCTTAAATATCAAGACCGATGAAGCACAAGAGATTATCAAAACACTGGTCACAAAAGCCGACGTGCTGCTGCAAAACTTTGCCCCGGGCACCATGGAAAAATACGGTCTCGGGCCGGAAGAACTGCGCGCTATCAACCCGAAACTCATTTATGCCATGGGCACAGGCTACGGCTCGACCGACGGGCCCTACAAAGACTATCTCGGCATGGACCTTACCCTGCAGGCGATGTCTGGCGTCATGAGCTCAACCGGTGAAGAAGGAGGCCCACCGCTAAAAACACCGGCAGCCTTTGTCGATTTCCTCGCCGGGACTCATCTGTATAGCGGCATCGTCACCGCGCTGGTGGGGCTTGCCCAGACGGGTGAAGGTGCAACCGTTGATATTTCCATGCAGGATTGCGTCTTCCCTACCCTCTCAACCGTAATCGGTTCTTACTACAGCGTCGGCCATGTACTGCCAAGAGCAGGCAGCCGACATCCCGCCAAGGCGATTGCCCCTTACAATGTTTATGAAGCAACCGATGGTCATGTAGCGATCATCTGCATCCGCGAGGGGCACTGGCGAAAGATGTGCACCGCCATGGGCAGACCGGAACTGGCGGATGACCCGAGATTTGAAAATATGAAGTTACGCAGTAAGCATATTGACGAGGTAGATGAAATCGTCAATGAGTGGACATCAACGCTACCGAGAAGCGAAATCACACGAATAGCCCAGGAACACGGTGTTATCTGTGCGCCGGTACAAACCATTCCAGAGACATTGGAAGACCCACATATGCTGGCCCGGGGCTCACTGCAAAAGCGACAACAGCCCGGGATTGGCGAAATATCACAATTTCAAACGCCTATCCGATTCAGGAATCTGGAACCGCCTGAGTTGACGGACGTTGCTGATCTGGGCGCTGACACCGACCAGATTCTAATGGAGCTCGCCGATGTGGCCGAAGGTGAGTTAGACGAACTCCGCAGTAAGAAGGTGATTATTTAGAAACGGTCTCGAAGTTTCTGTTCCGCGTCAGAGGTAACCCACGGCAAAAGCGTGGCTATGGCATTTCGAACGTATTCTTTTTTGAAATCATGCAGGGCAATGTAGCCTTTCATCCACATCAGGATGACCGCCCAACCTGTCGATGCCATGGACCTCGCAAGAAAGCCTGCATCCGTACCGGATTTCAATTCACTGGAGCGTTGCATTTCAGCAATCTCTTCACCATTTAGCGACAGTGCAGCGCCTATCAGCGCACTCACAATGGGATGTGAAGGTTCAGCATTAAACAACATCCTGCCCATGGCTTCCGCATATTCCGGGGTATCAACGATTTGGTCTGCGGTTACTTCAATTCTTTTTAGGCTGCGATCTAAACCCGACACCCCTGCCGCCAGTACCTTTGCGTTAAGGTCAAATAACAAATCTTCCAGCGCCGCCAGTATCAGCGTGTCCTTACCCTGGTACAGATTGTACAAAGTTGACGTGGAGACTCCGGCAACCGCAGCCAGGTCTCTCATGTTTAGCCCTTCATATCCAAATTTGGATAAGTGTTCCCGCGCGCCTGACAGGATTCGGTCACGGCGCTGCTGCTGGACTAGCGTAAACGTTTTCATCGCAACTCTCACTCCCTATGCGGAACTACTGTAACGTGTTCCAGAATATCCATCTGAGCCCTAGATATTTCGGCCCAACTCATTGCCTGCATGAATGGCTGACAAGATGCTATTCATACCGCGCACATCTCCGATCATGTGTGATGCCGGTCCGTTTCCCTGCAGCGATTGCCATAACGCCCGATTCGGCTCGTTAAAACCTACGAAAACTACAGTCCTGGCAGGAAGCACTCGCACCCGATCAGTAAACAAGACCCCAATGCTGACTTCATCTGAATTGATCTCTAGAAGATGATGTGCACCGATAAAATTAAAATCGCCCGAGTACAATCTTTCTCGCGCGGCACCCGCTGTCACTGGCGGATAATTTAATTTGGCACCAACCGAATCGTTGCGAGACACCATCGTTACCTGCAGCCCTTTACTGAGCAGAATGTCAGCCACTGATATTGCTTCGAAAGTGCCGCTATCGTCATACACAACAGCCGGGCCTTCCAACTGTGTGATCCTGCCGAAGCCAAGCAAATCCCAGGAGGAATAAACATGGGGAAGATCAAAACCCGGAATCGATATAGCCGGGGTAGATTGCTGCATGCCATCGATTCTCGGTGTGGTACCCGTTGCCAGCACAACTTCATCCGGCGCAATCTGCGCTATCACCTCTTCATCGACATAAGAATTTAAATGCACATCGACACCGAGCGTCTCTATTTCTTCCGCTAACCAATCAACGATAGTGCCAATGTCCCCTCTTTTCGGTGCAGATGCAGCCATGACAACCTGGCCGCCCAGCGTTTTCATGGCTTCATGAAGTTCGACCTGATGACCGCGTAATGCAGCTGTTCTGGCGAACTCAAGGCCCGCGGGTCCTCCGCCAACAACCAGTATTTTTTTCGGCTGACTCACCCGGTCCTGGGGTTCGAAGCTGAGCACCTGTTCCTTACCTGCACTCGAATTGACCACACATCCCAACCGGCCGCCGGTCATCAATTGCCCCACACAGCCCATATTGGTACCGATGCAAGGTCGAATCGTGCTCTCTTGCCTGTTGCGCGCCTTGTTGACGAGATTAGGGTCGGCAATGAGTGCGCGCACCATAGACACCATATCTGCTTCACCACTCGCCAATATTGAACTGGCGTGATCCAACGTCATAATTCGTCCGGTTACCATTGTTGGCTTGGTGATCACCGGTTTGATGATTGCATTTGCTTTCATTTCCACGCCCAGCGGTTCATCAGAGGGCGCGATCAACTTGTGAAATCGCCAATAGGCGCCCATATGTAAAGAAATATAGTCAGCGACCGGGTCAACGGCTTTAGCGATCTCAGCGTTGATATCAGCTGTTAATCCTCCAGGCACGTAATCCTCGTTTGGTATTCGCACGCCCACGACGACACTGTCACCCACTTCCGATTTCACCGCATCGATAACTTCAAACATAAAACGCATACGATTTTCCAGGCTGCCGCCATATTCATCATTTCGATGGTTCAATGCTGGTGATAAAAATTCGTGTATCAGGTAGCCACTCGAGGCATGAATGTCGATGCCGTCGAGACCACAATCACGCACCCTGGCTGCGGCTGTTGCAAAGCTTTCGACCACACTATCAATCATCGCCTTGGTCATTTCGATTGGAATCACACCGGCCATTGGATTAGGTATGGCACTGGCTGACCAGTTCTCCGGCATGCCCATAAGGGGCGAATAGCCGGCACCGGGATGATACAACTGAATAAACAATTTCATGCCGTGAGGGCGAATACGATCAGCAATTTCTGTCAAAAACGGTTTGCACTTATCGTTATAAAGCGGGATACCCTGGGGCGCGCTGCTGTGCACACCCGTCGCCTGGATGGTGGACATACCAACGCCACCTTTGGCCCGCGCCTCGTGGTAGGTAATCAGATCTTCACCTGCCAGACCCGTACCGTGAGGTGAACGAACGATGCGGTTCCTGAGTTCTATGCTGCCAACTTTCAATGGCTCAAAAATGTTGTCATAAAGCGCCATGGTAGAAACCCAGTGAAGTGATACACTTTTATAACACGTTCCAGTTTCTAATACCTGTAAAGGAATCGCGATGGAAATCAACGGAAAAAACGCTCTGATCACTGGCGCCGCAGCGGGTATCGGCCAGGCGACGGCATTCGCGCTGGCGGACGCCGGTGCGGCAGGCATCGCCCTTGCAGACCTGGACCAGGCAGGTCTTACTGAGACTGCCGACATCATTCAGCAGAAAGGAGTAAAGGCTTTAACAGGTGTGGTCGATGTAACCGATGCCGAACAACAGACCCGGTTTTTCGCAAGAGCGGAGCAGGAGCTCGGCGGACTGGATATCGTCCACAATAACGCCGGCACTATTTGTGGCGAACCCATCTGGCCGGAAACGCCGCTGCACAAAATTGAGCTGGTGGTCTCGGTCAACCTGATAGGTGTGATGTACGGGAACCGTCTGGCGATTGATGCCCTGTCCCGGCGCGGTGGTGGCGTCATTATCAACACCGCATCGACCGCGGCCTTGGGTCCAATGCCAGCTGACCCGATGTATTCAGGCACTAAAACCGCCGTTGTGAACCTGACTCAGGCATCAGCGGGGCTCAAAGCCTCTCACAACATCAGAGTGAACGCGATTCTGCCAGGCATGACGCAGACAGCCTTTATTGCCAGAACCGGTGATGGCACAAAGCCAGCAGAGTGGCTCGGCCCGGCGTTAGCACAAATGACAATGCTTACCGTTGAACAAATTGCCGAGGGTATCTTGACGCTCATCAGAGATGAGCAAAGAGCGGGCGAATGTTTAATTGTCGACAATCCACCAGGAGAAGGAGAGCCACCGCAAATTACGCGCTTGAAAGATCCTGCGGAGTTTTACAGTTTTGTCGCAGAACGCGCCAAAGCGATGGCGGCAATGATGTCTTGACGGAATTACGTAGATTCAGGGCAATTCTGGGAGAATTGAACTTTCAATCCACCAAAATGTAAATTGGACGGGTTGGTTCTTTCACGATTCCACCAGAGCACAGCTCTGTTCTCCCAATCCGGGTGCTTGGCCAGGACACGTTGATACAGGCCCTTGGCCGAGGCGAGCCTGGTTGGATAATAACAATGGCATTTCGATGGTAATGCCAGACCTGCTGCTGCGCACTGTCGAACCTTGGCGGTTAATCGGTCAACTTCCACACCCAGTTTCTGGACATCCTCAATGTCACCATCTCGTACCAGTTCGACAGGTCTTACCGAACTTTCAGCGTTAACCGACGCAGGCAATATTAGACAAAACAACAATGCGGGTATCTTCATGATTCTGCTAGGCATCAGTTCACTCCGTTGATAGTTCGCAGGCCGCGATGACCGAGCAACTGGTCATCGGCTGTCACAAGCCTTGCTCGCTCAGCAATTGTCGTCGCGGTAATCATCCTGTCTACCGGATCACCCGCGAAATTTTTCAAACTCGAAGCAGCAAGGGCGACTGCGCCGCTTGCGGGCAGTTCAATGAATCCGCTATTGAGCAGTGAAACTCGCCATTCAGATAATTTCCCATCAAATGCAAGCCGCTGCTGCTCAATCAACATCCCTATTTCCAAAAACGAAATTGTGGCAATCGCGACCTCTTCTCGCTGGTGGGCTGCCTCTATTGTTTTTCGAGCTCGCCGACCAAGATATTCCGATCCCTGGTCTAACCAGACCAGAATATGTGTATCGAGCACAATCACTAATCGGCATCCCAGTTCTCGTTGACGGGCTCAATTAGATCGTCCTGTAGTTGCCACATACCTCGATGCAATCCATAAACTTCTTTGGGCCTGCTCCTGATCGGGACCAGTTTGGAAACGGGCTTGCCATTCTTGGTCACGACTATCTCCTCGCCCGAATGCGCAACGTCATCCATCAGGCTCAGACATTTGGCTTTAAATTCCGAAGCTTTTATTGTTTTCATAACTCTCTATATATGACCATAGTCATGACTATGGTAACTTATTTAAACGATTTATCAACCGCAAATATGCGACCGGGCTGAATCAGTTAAGATAACTGGATGATGCAAGACGCCCTGATGCACAAACGAATATGTCCTATTTGCGAAGCGGGTTGTGGCCTTATCGTTGAAACAAAGGGTCCGGACGTTATTGCGATCGAAGCCAACCCGTCCGACGTTTTTTCCAACGGTCATATCTGCGCGAAAGGAATCTCCCTTAAACAATTGCATGCCGATCCAGACCGACTCCGCAAACCGATGGCACGAAAAAACGGCACCCTGATCGAAACGAGCTGGCGTGAAGCCTTTGCGACAATTAACCAGAAGCTGAATCAGATCAAAGAAACCTATGGCGCAAATGCTGTAGCGACCTATATCGGGAACCCGACCGCACACAATATCGGATTGGCCACAGGCCTCGGGGTATTCGCGTCAACCCTTGGCTCAGTTAATGTCTATAGTGCTGGCAGCGTAGATCAAATACCCAAACAACTGGCTTCCGAATTCATGTTCGGTAATGCAATGGCCCTGCCGGTGCCTGATATCGAGCGATGTGACTATCTGCTGATGCTCGGTGCACTGGACGCCGAAGGCGGCGCAATGTTTCCAGAACAGCCCTTCGAAGGAACCGGCAGCCCCGGCCCAATACCTTTATACAACCGTTACCAATCGCGGGCCTCGGGCTTCCCTGAAGTCCTTGGACAAATGCCTGTCGCGGTAATGGCAGAAGAAATAGAAACACCGGGGGACGGACAGATTCGCGCCCTGGTCTGCTTCGCCGGTAACCCTATCGTTAGCAACCCCGATAGCGACCGTCTCAAGCGAGCCTTCGAGACACTCGATTTCATGGTGTGTGTCGACATTTATCACAACGAAACTACGGAACACGCAGACGTTATCCTGCCCGGGACTTCGCCTTTTGAGGATTCTCATTACGATAGCTTCCTGGGTTCGATGGGATACAAGAATGTCGCGCGTTATTCGCCACCTGTTTTTGCTACAGACAATAAAAGCGAATGGGACCTGGCACTGACTCTCGCTTACATCATTGCGCACCAGGCAACACCATCCGACACTCAATTGCGAGAATTTGAAGACAACATCGTTGCCGCTACCGTCGCTCAATACGTGGATGACCAACAAAGTCCGCTCTACCAGAGAGATATCCAGGAACTCGTCGCGATGATTGGGCCCGAGACCGGAGTTGAACGACTATTGGATCTCGGTATCCGCGCGGGTCGTTGGGGTGATCATTTTGAAAACAATCATTTTAAAGACACGGACGGACTCACGCTCCAACGGCTCATCGACAATCCGGATGGCATCGATCTTGGTGCCCTGCGGGCGAATAGAATGTCCGAGATGATCGGCCGACCGAACGGAAAAATGGACCTGGCACCTTCCATCATTCTCCAGGATATCGATAGAATTCTGCAAGCACCAGAATCGAGTGAATTTCAATTGATCGGCCGCCGAAGCACGCGAACCAACAATAGCTGGCTGCACAATTTACCGATGCTGGCCAAAGGCAAAAACCTTTGCGTGCTGGAACTACACCCGGATGACGCAGCAACATTTAATCTGGCATCCGACGAACTCGTTGATCTATCCTCCGGACTGGCTACCCTGACCGTGATTGCAGAGGTTACTGATAAAATCAGCAAGGGTGTCGTCAGCCTGCCGCACGGATTCAGCGAACACAAAAACCTGTTGCAAAGTACAGCCGCCTCCGGCGCCAACTACAATCGTCTGGCGGCCTCATCGATCATTGACGTGCCCAGCGGTACCAGTGCGCTCAATGGTATCCCTGTCACTTTATCGAAGCATTGAGTTATGGAACTGGAAAACAAGACAGCCATTGTGATCGGCGGCGGCCAGACCCCAGGTGAAACCATTGGCAATGGCCGTGCAGTTGCCATTGCCTTCGCCCGGGAAGGTGCAAAAGTCGCAGTAGCCGACATTAATCTCGATTCTGCTGAAGAAACTGTGCAGATGATTGAAAAAGAAGGTCACACGGCGATTGCCTATCAACTGGATGTGCGAGACGAACCGTCAATAGCCAGGGTTATTAACTCCGTCAAAGAGCAATGGCAAAAAATCGACATCCTGCACAACAACGTCGGCATCAGTATTGCTGGCGGCGATGGACCGGCAGAAAGTATTTCATCCGATGCTTTCGATCTTATCGTTGAGGTAAATCTGCGCGCCATGGTGCTCAGCGCCAAGTATGTATTACCGCACATGAGAGAAGCCGGTTCAGGGGTCATTTTGAACATCTCTTCCATGGCAGCCTGGAAGCCATACCCTCTCGTCGGCTACAAGACAACAAAGGCCGCTGTGATCGCGCTCACAGAACAGTTGGCAGCCGCCAATGCCCGCTATGGTATTCGCGTCAATGTGATACTCCCTGGCTTGATGAACACCCCGATGGCTGTTGAAAACCGTATCAGCGATTCGAAAAGTCGTGAGCAGGTCATTGCCGAACGAAACAAACAGGTCCCCCTGGGTCGAGTCATGGGCACTGCCTGGGACACTGCTCATGCGGCCGTATTTCTTGCCTCAGACAAGGCAGGCTATATCACCGGCATCTCGCTGCCGGTTGACGGCGGCCTATCTGTCACCTAACCCCACAATAATGAATTAAGGAAACCACCGTGAACGATGAACTCATGCACGCCACTGGCGACGACCCAAGCTGGAGTGAAAGCTATTACTTTAATTTTGTTGACCCCGTCCAGAAAATTGGCATGTTTACCCGGGTGGGTTTTCGCCCCGGCAATGGCTGGGCGGATGCCCTGCATGTTATTTATCTTGCAGGCAGAAGAGTCATTTTTACTTACGGGCGGCGTGACATCACCTCTGATCTTTCGCAATACGACGATGACCTTAACGTCGGTGATCTGACGATACGCTGTGATAATCCCCATCAAAAATGGCAGATTATCTACAACGGACCCGGGCAAGACATCCCTGACGCAGAAATACTGCTGGAACGCCGCAAACTGAGAAAACCAGACTGGTTTACTCCGACAGAAATGAACATGGCCCTGACTTTTGATTGCACCACCCAGCCTCACTATGCGGCGAGCGGCGAGCGAGGACATTTCGAACAGAGTGGACAGGTGACAGGAAATATTCAGGTCGGCGCTGAATCTTATGACATCAATGGTTTCGGGGTTCGAGATAAATCCTGGGGACCCAGAGACTGGGGCGCTTCACTGGCAACAACCGAAAAGCCGAGCGAACAACATTCAGGACCGGCGCCTTTCGTTAACTGGTTTTCAATGAATTTTGGAGACTATGCTGCACTTGGCGGCGCCTGCCAGCGAAGCAGCGACGGCTTCATGCGGGGTCAGGGATGGATACAGCGGGATGGAAAATCCCTCGAGCTGTCTAATGTCACCATTGAAACCCAATACAAGCCGGACTCCATCATTCATGAATCAATCGTTCTCCAGGCGACCACCGAAGACGGCGAGTCAATTCATATCACCGGTAGAATATCTTCAGTTTGCCCTACCAAAATCCCCATGCAGCAGGGCGCAACCTTCATCAACGAGGGGCTGGCAGAATTCGAATGGGATGGTCGTCAGGGTTTCGGTATTGCCGAACACTGGCATGCGGTCTCGCTCGCCTAGATCAGTAACTGGGGTGAACAGGATAGGGAGTCAGCTGAAGTTCATGGGTCCAGCAGGATTTGTCCTGTGTGTGTAGATAGTAAAATGCATCGGCAATGCTGGCTGGATTCATGATGATTTCCGGTCGCTGCTGCGCCATAGGTAATGCGCGCGTGCCCGGTGAATCGATCAAACCATCAACAACCACGTTGGCAACATGAACGCCAAATTCTGAGTACTCCTCGGTGAGCACCTGCGCCAGGGTGCGCATCATCACTCTCGGGTAATACAGCGATTGGCCTGTTCTGCGTTTCCTGCCGCGAAGCGAGGCTGCGTTGTTCGTGATTAGAAAAGAGCCATGACCACGCTCGCGCATGGCGGGCAGAACCGCCCGGGCAACCAGAAAGGGTCCACGACTTGCGATATGTTGCGCCGTTTCAAAAATATCCAGGGGCATGTGTTCGAGCAATTCTTTTTCAGGTGGTAGATCTCTGCCTTCAAGGTAGCCTGCATTTAGAACAACGACTTCCGGATCGGCCAGTTCCGAGCGAATAGTCTTAAACGCCTGTTCGATGGATTCTTCTGATACAAGGTCCAGTTCAACGGTCGTGCAATCATGCCCCTGGTCCCTGATGGCGGTTTGCAGACCTAGCGCATTACTGGCAGTGCGGGTGGTTAACACCACATGAAAACCTTCTACTGCAAATTTTTGCGCAATAGCGCCGCCGATGCCCCATTGGGCAGACAAGGGTACGAGGTCCGCGGAGACGTCACCCCCGTGAATCATTCGTGTGTTGCGGCCATCAGCTTGCCATTTGGAAGTAGCGCCGATAATCACGGCGACGGGTTTCTCTTGCATGTCTCTTTCCATCAGCCGCCCACTGAAACAGATTTTACGTGGATCGCATTTTCACCAAACTGCAATTGCACCATCTGGGCGTAGATGGCATTGCGCGACACCAGTTCTTCATGCCGGCCAGCATCCACCATTTGACCTTCGCTCATCACCACGATCTTGTCGGCTTGCAGGACCGTGGCAAGTCGATGTGCGATGACGATCGTCGTTCTGTTTTCCTGCAGCAGCTGCAGAGCATCCTGTACCAATCGTTCGCTTTCAGAATCCAGCGAGCTGGTCGCTTCATCCAGTAACAGGATTACCGGGTCCGCAAGAATCGCCCGGGCAATAGCAATGCGTTGTTTTTGGCCGCCAGACAGCCTCGCACCCTTTTCACCCAGATAAGTGTCATAGCCATCAGGTAAATTATTGATAAATTCGTGTGCAGAGGCTGCTTTCGCTGCATTGATCACCTGCTCACCCGTCGCATCTGGACGACCGAATCGAATATTACCGGCAGCACTATCACCAAAAATTACGCTATCCTGCGGAACAATAGCAATCAGGGAACGAACATCACGTGGATCTGCCAGACTGATATCGACATCATCAATCAGGATCGATCCGCCCTGGGGATCATAGAAACGCAGCAACAGTTGAAAGATGGTGCTTTTCCCCGCGCCAGATGGCCCGACAATAGCGATATGTTCGCCGGGGGTAATGGCCAAAGAGAAATGATTGATCGCAAATTCGTTTCGCCGTGAAGGATAGCTGAAGGTGATGTCGTCAAAACGCACGTGACCTTTTGGCGGTCTTCGAAGTGCAATTGGATTAACCGGGGCCTGAATCTGTGGCTTCATCTGCAATAACTCTGTCAGGCGCTCCATGGCTCCCGCTGCTCGTTGTACCTCGCCCCACACTTCGCTCAATGATCCTGCAGCGACACCGACAAACATCGCGTAAAGTACAAATTGCCCTAACTCACCTCCGGTAATCGTTCCGGCCAGCACTTCCTTGGCACCCAGCCAAAGCACAAAGATCAAGGCACCAAACACACTGGCTGTGGCAACTGTCGTCAATAAGGCTCGCACTTTTATGCGTCTGACTGCGGTTCGAAAACTGACCTCGATGGCGCCGGTAAATCGCCCAATCTCCAAATTTTCAGCAGTAAATGCCTGCACTGTCTGTGCATTGCCGAGCGCTTCCGCCGCGTGGCCGCTGGCATCTGCAATTCGATCCTGGGTATCCCGGGATAACCGCCTGAGCCAACGTCCAACCAACAAAATCGGCAGAACGATCAGGGGAAATATGAGGAGCAGGATCCCCATCAGTTTAATGTTGGTATAGGCAAGGAGTAACAAACCACCAACGAACTGAATGGAAGAGCGCAGGATAATGGAAATGCTCACGCCAGAAACGGATTGTATCAATGTCGTATCGGCTGTCAGTCGAGACAGGACTTCACCCATTTTAGTCGTTTCAAAAAAGGTCGGGTCCATGAAGATCACATGCTCGAACACCCTGCTGCGCAGATCTGCGACAACACGTTCACCCAACCAGTTCACAAAATAGGCTCTTGCCGCACCGAAGAATCCAATGACCAGGGCAAATATCATCAAGACAAAAAAGTAACGATCAACGTTCGCCGCATCTTCTACCGAAAAACCATGGTCAATCACATTGCGGACTGCCATCGGCATCGCCAGAAGCGCAGCCGAGGAAACCAATAGCGCGGCCATCGCGATGAAGAGCACACCTTTATAAGGTGCAATAAACGGCACCAGGGTTGCCAGGGGTTTCAGAGACTTCCCTTTCTCTCGATTTTCGGGAGCAATTTCGCTCATATTCTGATTTCTGTTTGAGAACAGTCGCGCAGTTTAGACTACCTTCATTCAGAGTCCAGTGTGGACGATGAATTCACCTGACCCAGAGTTCTTCGCCTCAACCCAGTGAGACACGTTCTGAACCGGGTAAATCAGATAAATGTTGTTGCAATGATGAAGCGTCAAGGCCTCCAATAGCGCACAAGCCGAGAAACTTTTGAGTCAGCCGGATACCCTGCTCTTCCAGATCACGAGCGGGAATACCGGTATCTACAAATTCTTCATGGGCATTCTGGGACTGATCAACCCACACAACTTTTGACTGCATATAGCCGAGTGATTCACTGGTCTCAATCGAAATCTTTCGCATAAGTCCCTGCACATCTTCCCCGTTGATCACTTCGTCAACAAAGGTGTGTGGGTCCGATGTATCAATGCCGTTCAACGCCAGTGAAGCAGTGCCTCGCAGGCTGAATTTTCCTTCCAGGCCCGTCTTTGGCTGCTCAATACCACAAATGTCCAGCAGGTTTGGGTGGACAGTTAAGGTCAGAGAGGATAAATCATTGACATCAAGGTGACCTCGAAGCTTCAACACGCCATCGATGGTCGCATGTGTGAGGTAACAGGAAGCGTGATATTTAAACAATGAATCGAGAATCAGCCAGCTGTCCGCCATCTTTTCAAGCCGTTCGGTTCTGACATCACCGTGAGATGCAGCCTTGATGAGCCCCTGCTTGCCCGCCAATGCTTCCGCATTCGCCGTATAGCCTCTCGAGGCCAGTCGCGCGCTGACAAGGCCACACTCGGCGGCGTGCCCCGCATGAAAGGGTTTGGTCATGGTGCCAAAATTCGCTTTGAGCCCACTGGCCTGGGATGCGGCAAGACCAATTGCCATGCCAAACTGTTCATCGTTGAGCTTCATCAGGTACGCGACAGCAGCGGCGGCGCCAAATACACCAAAAGTAGAAGTCGTATGCCAGCCCATTGCGTAATGCTCAGGTCCGAAGGCATTGCCAACCCGCCCTTCGATTTCAACACCAACCACAAAGGCAGTCAGCATCTGAGAGCCCGATGCACCCATTTCTTCAGCAGCAGCCAGCACAGCGGGCAACACCGGGGCAGTTGCATGACAGCCTATGGCATTACTGGTGTCATCAAAATCCAGAGCATGACCACTGGCACCATTGAGCAGCGCAGCAGTTGCTGCATCCGTTTTCACATCTGAACCAATCAGGGAACATCGACCAGTCCTATGGCCGAACTCTGCTCTTAGTATTTCCGATAAAGGCTCGACACTGCCGGCAACTGCGCAGCCAAACCAATCGAGAACGCATTGATTCGCCACCTTAACAACATCGTCGGGAAGATCCTGATAAGTTAAATTTTTGAACTTCTGCCATGCTTCAAAATGATCCATGAATTCTCCAACCCTGCGCTAACAAGCTCGTTAATGACCCATGATGCGATCCGAAATAATGCGCTGCATGATCTCGGAGGTGCCTTCAAAGATTTTGGTCAATCTTGCATCACGCCAGTAACGCTCTACAGGATAGTGGGTGGTATAACCTGCGCCGCCCAAAATCTGCAGGCATTCCGATGTGACCCGTTCCGACATTTCTGCCGCGAAATACTTGACCATGGCCGCTTCCTTGTCGCACCGACGCCCGGAATCTATCTCATTGCAGACGTAATACATGAACTGCCTGGCGGCTTCAATTTCTGTTGCTGCTGTTGCCACCTTGAAACGAATGGCCTGGAACTTTCCTATCGGCTGGCCGAACTGTACCCGTTCGTTAGCATAATCGATCGCCACATTGAGGGCACCTTGAGCCGCGCCGATTGACCTGGCCGCAGTATGAGCGCGGGCGACCTCCAGACCTTGCTGTATACCCACAAACCCACCATCCATACCTTTAGCGCCGTCGAAGCTATCTGGCGGCGGGTCATACGCCGGGACTCGAACATTATCAAAGTGCAGCTCCCAGGTTTTCCAGCCATGGTAGCCTATCTTCGGTATTGGGCTTCCCTGAACCCCCTTCGGCAATTCACCTTTCGGCTTCTCAACCGGGATGCTCTTCATGCCGGCCTGCCGACTTTCGGAGTCCGACTCAACCCTGCAGATGACGCTGATAAAATCTGCCCCATCGGCAAAGGTACACCAGTACTTGTTACCGTTTATCACCCATTCATCGCCCTCTCGGGTGGCTCGACAAGTTATCGAGGCCATGTCGGAACCTACATTGGGCTCACTCATCGCGAATGCGCCCAGGTAATCACCAACTGCCATTCGAGCAATCTTTTCATCTCTTTCGGCGCCGTACCCGGGGATAGACCGATAGAAACTGTTACCCCGGGCGATCAGGCTGGCAACACTCATCCAGCCCCGGGCGAGTTCTTCTGCAACGAGACAGTATTCAAATACGCCCAAGCCCAGGCCGCCCAGTTCTTCGGGGATCAGAATCGCGAAGTAACCAAGTTCGCCCATCTGTTTAATGAGATCTTGCGGTATTTCGCCTTTTACCGGGTCCAGTTCGTTGGCGACAGGCAAAACCTCACGAGTCGTGAATTCCCGTGCAGTTTCCTGAATGAGTTTTCGTTCGTCGTCGATATAGCCTTTACTCATGGTCAGTCCTGTCTTTGCGGAGATCAAATTCTTTGAGTATTTCTTCCGTGTGTTCACCCAGCATGGGAGGATTCTGATAAAACCCCGCCGGGGTCCTGGTGTATTTGATCGGTGAACCCACGATAGCCACCTCGGGATTGTCACCGGGCAGCTGAAACCGGGTAATCATCTCGCGAACGGCGACATGCGGGTCCCGGAAGATGTCCGCTGCGGTGTTAACGGGTCCGCAGGGCACACGCCCACCAATGGCCTCGATGATTTCGTGTTTCGTTAACGAAGAAGTCCAGGCTGAAATCTGTGCTTCAACGAATACCTGGTGCCGTTTCCGGAGAAAGACATTTTTTGTTCGCTCATCGGCAATCAGATCTTCACGGTCCATTGCGCCGCAAAGCACATTCCAGTGCTTCGGGCTGGGCGCGGCTATTGCGACTGCACCATCGCTGGCCGGAAAGAGGCCGAACGGCATCAGGTTGGGATGGTGCTGACCTCTTGGATCAAGTTCTTTGCCGGTGTATCCGTAGTTGGCAATAACGGTTTCCGTAAATGCCAGCATGGCATCGTACATGGCGATATCCAGGAATTGCCCTTCTCCTGTTGCTTTCGCGTGGACAATGGCTGACACGACACCCAGTGCCAACAGGGTGCCCGGATAGATATCGCCAACGCTCACGCCGCTGGGGTAACCATGATGGCCATCTGCCGGGCCGGTGATATGTGCATGGCCGCTCATTGATTGCGCGACTATGTCGTAGGCTGGCCACTCGGCATAAGGGCTCTTGCCGGTTCTGGGATCACCAAAACCGCGAATACAACCGTATACCATGGCCGGGTTCCGCTTTTTGATGACGTCATAGCCGACACCGAGCTTATCCATGACACCTGCTCTCATGTTTTCTACTATGGCATCTGCCTTCTCGCACAAACTTAGAAGTATTTCTCTGTCTGCATCTTTTTTTAGATCAAGCACAATACTTCGCTTGTTTCGATTAATCGAAGCGAAGTAGCCGCCATAGTCAACACCAGCAGGCTCAGTGGCACCGGCATTAGCATAATCAGGCGGTAGCGGAGGCACCGACCGGGCCATATCTCCATGGGGTGGCTCAACCTTGATGATGTTCGCACCCAGATCAGCAAGCAATGCAGTACCAAAAGGCCCTGCCAGGGCCATGGTGCAATCGATAATCGTTACGTCATGGAGAGGACCAGTGCGTTCACTCATGAAACAGGCCTCAGTTTGATCAGGACTGATCGTTCCCCTTCAAACACCACATCGTCATTTTGATTGACTCCCCAGTGTTTGAAGATGACGACGCCGCCTTTTTCTGCGTCTTCTTTCCCTATGACTTCTGTATAGGCGTAAACAGTATCACCATGAAACACTGGCTTTTTGAACTTGATGTTATCCAGTCCCAGTTCTTTGATGGCGTTTTCCGCGGTATCTTGCGTCGCCAATCCAATGACCATGGAGGCAGTAATAAACCCAAATACCAGCCGCTGACCGTAGGGCGTCTTGCTCATTGCGTCTTCATTCCAGTGACCCTGAGCGGTATTCATCACGAGTTTCGTCAACAGTTGATTCTCGACTTCACCGATGGTCGTGCCGCGAGCATGTCGGATTTTCTGGCCGACTTCAAAATCTTCAAAATAATTATTAGCGCTGGTAAGGCCCATCTTGCTTCCTCCTTTTTGCGACTAAATTCGTTCTCTGGTAATCGACAACAAGCTCACCCCGCTGATTAGTTGCTTTGGTTGCCCAGGTGACAATACCCGTGTCGGGGCGGGATGCTGATTCTCGTTTGTCGATCACCTCGCTGACACAGGTAATAGTGTCATTGGGATAGACAGGTGCAGAAAATTTAACCTGGTTGACACCAAGAAAAGGCCCGCCAACTTCAGACAAATCTTCAACGGACAAACCGATGACCGTGGCCAACACCAGCATGGGATCAACAACCAGGTCCGGATGACCCTCGGCTTTTGCGTATTCCGCGTTGATGTACAGCGGACAGTACCGGAGTGCAACGGATGAAAAGAGCGTCGCGTCCCCTGCCGTCAGAGTCCGACCCCAGTGGTGCTCAAACACCTGGCCCACTTCGAAGTCTTCGAACTGATGACCCCGCCGCCATGTCGGAAAGCTGCTGAAATCAGGATCACTCATACGCCATACCTAATCGAATAGTTCTCCATCATCGCAGGCTCTGACGCCGGAGAAAAGACGTATCAGATTCCTGTAGACTCGAGCCTCAACAAGAACAGGATTAGCGCAAATGAAGTACAGACGTCTGGGTAAACACGGCCTGGAAGTGCCAGAACTCTGCCTGGGAACAATGACCTTTGGGCTGCAGGTCGATGAGAAAACCTCCCGGGAAATCCTCGATCGCGCCATTGAAATGCGACTGTGCTTCCTTGACACGTCAGATGCCTACCCACTTGGCGGCACCAGGGACACTATCGGTGATACGGAAAGTATACTTGGCCGGTGGATGACTGAGCGCGGTAACCGCCACGACATCATCATCGCGACCAAATGTTTTGCACCCACAGGCAGGCGGCCGAATAATCGCGGCCTTTCACGCCAGCATATTGTGCAGGCTGTAGAAGAAAACCTGAAACGCCTGAACACGGATTACATTGATCTGTACCAATCTCACGGCTTTGATCCCGACACACCCATTGAAGAAACGCTTCGCGCTTTCGATGATCTGGTTCGGGCCGGTAAGGTCAGGTATATAGGTTGTTCCAACTATCCTGCCTGGCGTCTCAGCGAAGCACTCTCTGCTGCAAAACAGATGGGCATTGAAGGATACGTATCCGTACAACCAAGATACAATATTCTATATCGTGATATCGAAACGGAATTACTGCCGCTGATAAACAACGAAGGACTTGGCGTACTGGTTTACAATCCACTTGCCGGCGGCTTTCTTTCAGGTAAATACAAGACCGGGCAGGATCCGGAGGAAGGCACTCGATTTACCCTGGGCACTGCCGCCGATCGCTATCAGGCACGCTATTGGCATGACAGCCAGTTCAACGCGGTCGATACTCTGAAAAGCGTCATCGAGGGCAAAGGATTGAATATGGTTTCAGTTGCTGTCGCCTGGGTACTTGCGCAAAAAGGTATTACTTCTGCGATTATCGGCGCAAGCCGCGCGGATCAGCTCGATGCCAATCTCGCGGCGCTTGAAATTGAATTTGACGAAGAACTCCTGCAAGCCTGTGAAGCTGCCTGGTGGTCGTTGCCTCGCAGGCCAGTTGCTGAGGGCTATCGATAAGGAGCATCGATAAGGAGCATCGATAAACGCCGCAATCGTTCTTGCTAGTCTTCCCAGAAACGCCACCACTTCTTGCTGTGTTCCTGGCGTTTTTCCTGGCCCATTTCAGTACCTTTGCCCATCTCCTTGCGCTCCTGATCCATCTTCCCTTTGCCAGGCATTTCGCCGCCATCGTCATCCATAGATTTTGACTTCCCGGATTTGGCTTTCTTCTTCTCTGCCTTCTCTCGGCTCTCGTCGGCATCCTCATCCATGTCATCTGCCTTGGCTTCCATGGCAGAGTGATGGTCAGCTTTCTGTTCATCAGTTGCCTTACCCTTACCCGCCCATTCCGGTTTGTCAGCCAGTACCGTAATGCTGAAAATCAATAGAAATATTGCAATTGACCCCCGCATTCAACTTCCCTTCTCGTGTTTTTCGAGCCGCAATCATAGCACTGCACCCACATAAATTATTCGATGGGTTGACTCAAATTGGTCAGGAATCCGTTTGAGGTACGAATCAGACTCATCACCTCAATGGGATTGTCAGAGCGGGCTCTTAACTGCCATTTCCCCTGGCCATCACAGAGGCTACCGGCCAGCCCTTTGCTCGAATTGCCATTTTCGATATCTTGAGCGGTCACCTGTAGTGCGCCGAAGGGAGCGAGCGTAAAGTTCAAACTGCCTTTTCGGCTTCGTTGGCCATCGTCATCAATGCCGTAAAGCTCAACGCTGGTTTAGCTACTATTGGGATTGATAAATCTTAAAAAGGTCTGCCGTCCAATATTGCTACCTGGATTCGCAAAGCTGAGACGAACTTCCTGGCCGAGCAGAGAATCCGTTGCGTCACTAGCAACCACGCTCTGATCAACACAACGATCAAAACTTGTTGCATCGTTCGGATCAGTGTTGGTCTGGTATTCCAGGCGGTTTGATATATTGTCGCCATCGGCATCCGACTCTGCATCATCCGTTAGTGGATCAAGGCCATTAGCGAGCTCATAGATGTCTGGCATACCATCGTTATCATCGTCCAGGTCTGCATTATTGCCCAAACCATCGGCATCGGTATCAACTGATTCTGTGGCATCACGCGGGAAGGCATCTTCTTCATCCGGCACGCCATCACCATCATCATCTGTATCCGCGTTGTCACCCACGCCGTCGCCATCAAAATCGGCAGATTCTGTTGGATCAAATGGGAAAACATCAACCTGGTCTAACACACCATCATTGTCATCTTCATCGTCGATTGAGTCATCAATGCCATCTTCATCGCTGTCAATTGCGAGAATCACATTGGTCAAATTAACAAAAATATCTTTGCTGACTTCGCCGTTATAATTGACAGTGGGCACGTCAGTGAAGGCGCCCCCAAAATTTACTCGCGGCAGCGCAGCGATAGCATCGACAACGCTCATTCCGTTCTCAATCACCTGACCAAATACGGTAAAACCGCCATTTTGGTCATCGAGGTTTCCACTGTTATTGGCCAGATTGACAAACCACTGATTGGTCGCGCTATCCGCGTCGCCCGACAACTTCGCCATCGCAACCGTCCCGCGAGTATTCGAAAACTTGAATTCATTTTTAACAGGCGGGTCCTGTCGAATCGGGTCTGCTTGCCCAGTGACACTGTTATATTTAAAGCCACCACCCTGAACAATGAAACCCGGCACACTACGATGGAAAAAGGTCCCCTTGTAATCATCGCGTTCAACATAGTTGAGAAAATTTTGAACAGTGGCGGGTGTATCTGAGTCAAACAGCTGGATTTTAAACGTACCCTGATTGGTCTCAATGATGACAACTGTGTCCCCCGTCGCCAGTGAAACACTGCTTCCCAGGCCCAGGGCGGGTGCTGTGCCAATTCCGCTCTGCCGTGGCCCTGCCAGTTGGTCCTGGCTGTTCATGGAAAGATCAACAGACGACGCAGTCGAAGAGGCTGACATCACAAGCGCCAGGATTAGCCAGAAAGATAATCCGATTTTACGAAGGAGTCGGGTAATGCAACCCGCGATTTATACTAACAATGTTTTCTCCAACTTCTACGCCTGGGCACAAGCTATGACCGGCTGATGATGTAATTTGTCGTACTTGTTGAGGTTTATTTATATGCGGCAGCGCAACATCTGTCTATGACTGACCATGCCAACCTTGCCTCTGACTCTCAAGAAAAGGCATGTTAGAGTGCAGCGAAAATAGCTGCAAGGGAACATTTGAACCAATCAATGGACAAATTGGCTGAACAGGGTTTTTGCATTGTCCCTGACGTCCTTGATGAGTATGAGGTCCGGCAGACAAAAGCTGCGCTCCTGAACGCTGTGACTGAAAGCGAACGCCGGGGCCTACCCACTTACATGCCAGGCCTGGACCCGAATGAAGCCAATGTTCGTGTGTTTAACCTGATCGAGCTGGACAAAATTTTTCGCGAACTGATTCTACACAAGACGGCTCTGGCACTTGTCAAAGGGTTGCTCGGTGAAGGATTCCTGATCTCTAATTTCACCGCGAACATCGCCCGACCCGGCAGCAAATCCATGTCCATCCATTCCGACCAGGGAATTGTCATCCCTGAACCCTGGCTACAACCCTGGGCAATGAACATTATCTGGTGCCTTGACGATGTCTATGCGGAGAACGGCGCTACGCGCTATCTGCCAGGCAGCCACAAAATCGAGAAAGCCTCAGAATTACCACCAGAGATGAGATCTCAAATGAAACCATTTGAGGCCAAAGCAGGTTCCATTATCGCCATGGATGGTCGCATGTGGCACACATCTGGCGATAATGTCACAGACACCTCAGAGCGTGCCTTGCTTTTTGGCTACTACACCGCCAATTTCATTCGCCCGCAGGCGAACTGGAATGCGGTGCTTTCATCGGAAACGATTTCTGGTCTGGACGAGGGACTTTTCGATTATCTTGGCCTGGGCCCTTCTGCCAATATCCGTCTTACCGGCACCCTGGTGAATCAACCATGATGCCACTACCGGCACCCACAACGGATCTGAAAGAGGCACAATCCTGCCTGACTGAATATGGTGTTTGTATTATTCCGGACGCCTTATCCAAAGACGAACTCGCGCGCGCAAGATCCGCTTTCTACCGGGAAATTGAGAAAGATCAAAAAAACGACGATATCGTCAAAGGGTTTGCGCTGGATCCGGATGAGTTAAATCAGCGTTTATGGAACCTGCTAGCACGAGATCATAGCTTTGTTCACATGGCAGAACATCCTATTGCCCTGGCGCTTGTTCGACACGTCCTGGGTTGGCCCGCGCTACTCAGTAATATTTCTGGGAACCTGACAGTACCGGGCAGTCTCCGGGGCGGCCTGCATGCTGATCAAATTTTTGTGCCAGAACCCTGGACAGAAGATCCGCAGGGCATGATTGTCGCCTGGTGTCTTGATGACCTGACCGAAGAAAATGGCGCAACTGAGCTGGTTCCGGGTAGCCATCGATGGAACCATCACCCGCGCAAAGAAGACGAGAAGGTCGACATGATCAAGGTCATCGCCGGGGCAGGAAGCCTGGTCGCCTTCGAAAGTCGGATCTGGCATAGAACCGGGGAGAACAGCTCCAAGGATAAAACACGAGCGCTGGTTCTACCCTTTTATACCAAACCCATTTACAGATCCCAGGAAAACTGGTTCCTGACCCTGGATGAAAAATTTATTGCAAACGCGTCAGATGAGTTACTGACATTGCTGGCCTACAAATCGTCAGGCCTTGGCCTGGTGTATGGACGGTCACCCCAATAGTGTAAAAGGAAAAGAACAATGGAGATTGACCTGCTTAATCCGGCAAGCTTTATCGGTGGGCATCCTCATGAGCAATATGACTGGCTTCGTGACAACGAGCCTGTTTACCGTCATGACGAACCCGGAGGGACAGGGTTCTGGGCGATTACGAGTCATCAGGATGTGTACAATATAGGACGAAACGCGGCGCTGTTCTCTTCTGAACCCACCATCATGATTGCCGACCCTGATCCCGAACAGGCGAATTTTTCCGGTCCACACAAAATGATGCTGATGATGGACCCGCCAGAGCACACTGCCTACCGAAAGCTCATTAGCCGCGAATTCACGCAAGGGCCCGCCAAACACTACAACCAACGCATCAAAGAACTAGCCACGCAAATTGTTGATGACATTATCGATAAGGGCGAATGTGACTTCGTCACTGATATCGCCGGTGAAATGCCCAGCTTTGTGATCGCGGACCTGATGGGTTTACCGCTTGACGATGGCCGGGAACTCTACAAGCTCACCGAAGTGATTCACTCGGCACCGGAAACATTGCCGGAAAATGCCATCCCCGAGGCGGTCATGAAGATGTTCGAGTATGGCCAGGGGGTCATCAAGGAGAAGCGCGCCAATCCGGGTAACGACCTTGCCAGCAAACTGTTAGCGGCAGAGCTGGACGGTAAAAAACTCGAAGACTCTGAATTTCTACTCTTCTTCATGCTGTTGATCGATGCCGGTGGCGACACGACGCGCAACTTAGTGGCAACGGGTATGCACGAACTACTCCGAGCCCCCCGAACAACTTGCCCTGCTGAAGTCTGACGTCGAGCGATACTT
>Ga0208879_1000613_pt1 | contig 36267 bp, 35 predicted proteins | sample Knorr_S15_td_Bot_FD_185605 | JGI IMG/M metagenome (GOLD analysis project Ga0208879, IMG submission 185605) | Marine microbial communities from Southern Atlantic Ocean transect - Knorr_S15_td_Bottom_ad_5009_LV_A (SPAdes) (version 2) | ecosystem: Environmental > Aquatic > Marine > Oceanic | place... | reverse complement strand
TATCAGTAAAATAAATCCAGGAATTCCAAGATATTTTAATGGATGATTTATTGCAATTAATTCAATAATTGATGCGATTACTCCCATAGAATGAGAAACGGGATTCTTTGTTGAAGTTTTTTCTCCAGTGTTATACAGAACAGTCACATATTGTTCTGTTATTTTAAGACCTTTATTTACGGCATCAATAAGAATTTCAGAATCAACTCCAAAGCCATTAGTAGAAAAAGATATTTTTTCTATAGCATTTTTTGAATATGCACGAAACCCACTTTGGGTATCTTCATAGGGTAGATTGACAGCTAGTTTTGTAAATTTATCAAGCATTTTATTTCCTGCCTTTCTATAAGTTGGCATTTCTTCTTTATCTAAAAACCGATTACCTATTACTAAATCAAATTGTTTAGCTTTAATTGGTTCAATTAATTTTGTAATTTCTTCAGGTAAGAATTGGCCATCACCATCAATAGTAACTATAATGTCTGCTTCAAGTTCTTTTGCTTTTTGAAAAAGAGTTTTTAAAGCCGCACCTTTTCCGAGATTTTTTTTGTGTTTTAATACAAGTGCACCAGCTGACTTTGCATTAACAAATGTTGCATCAGAAGAACCATCATCACATACTATTACTTGATCAACATAATTTAGGGATTTTTTTATTATTTCATTGATTTGATTAGCTACATTAAAAGCTGGTATACAGGCTACAGATAACATATTTTATTATTTTTATTACATCATGTCTATATCAATATTTAAGATTGAGATAATTAGCTGTAATGTCATTAGGCTGGAAAAAATGAAAATAAAAAATATAATGTCAGTAGATTTAGAAGATTTTTTTTGTGATCTTCCTTTTGATACATGGTCAAAATATGAAAGCAGAGTTTTAAAAAATACAAACAAAATTTTAGAGTTATTTGAAAAATATGAAATTAAAGCCACATTTTTTACATTAGGTTATATCGCTGAAAAATTCCCAGATTTGATAAAAGAAATTGATAATAAAGGACATGAAATTGCAAGCCATAGTTATGCTCACTTAGACATAAGAAAAACAACGAAAGAAGAATTTGAAAATGATCTTAAAAAATCTATAGAAATACTAGAAAAAATTATTGGAAAAAAAGTTTTTGGTTTTAGGGCACCATACTTTTCAATAGATAAAAAATCATTTTGGGCAATGGAGATTTTATCAAAATATTTTAAATATGATTCTAGTATTTTTCCTGTAAAAACACCACTATACGGTATTAGAAATGCACCAAGAAATATCTACAAACCAAATATTACAAATCCGTCTGTTATAGATTCAAAAAGTAATTTAATTGAAATTCCTATGGCCACACATAGAATTCCAATCATAGGAAATATTCCAATTGCAGGTGGATTTTATTTACGATTTCTTCCTTATTTCTATATTAAATATGGATTAAATAAAATTAATAAAAATGGCAATTCATTTATTTTTTATATCCATCCAAAAGATTTAGATCCTGAAATGCCTAAAATAAATGAATATGGTTGGCATTATTATTATAATCTTAATGGAGCAACTAAAAAATTTAAAAAAATATTAGAAAATTTTGAATTTATTTCAGTTAGAGATTTTTTGAAATTAATTTAAAAAATATTAATAAATTACAGTGAATTAGATTTGAAATAATCCAATGTTTGTTTAATTCCATCTTTTACTGATGTATTTAAATTCCAACCTAGAGATTGGAGTTTAGAATTATCAACTACAAAATTTCCGACATCAACTTTGTTTGTATAAGAAGGGGATTCAACATACTTTATTTTTCCATTAGTTAATTCTTCAAGCCATTCAGCAATTTCATAGAACCATGTTTTTTTTCCAGATGAAATCCAATAAAGGTTACCTGATTTTCCCTTTTTCATAATTGTTTGAATTCCAGATATCACATCTGTGATGAAAATTACATCACGAAAGAATTTTCCCTCATTGTAGATTGTTACATCTTTGTCATTATATGCTTGATAAATTAAATAATTTAGAGCATTTTTAGTTGATGTGAGATATTGTTCTCGTGGACCAAACGCGTTAGTTATTCTAAATGAAATAGCATCAATATCATGAACATTATGATACACTTTACAAAAATTCTCACTTGCTAATCTATTGACTCCATAAATCGTGGAAGGATTGCAGTTGGTGGATTCATTTACTGGTAAACTTTCAGGTTTTCCTACAACAATGAAAGTACTACCCAAAATAAATCTGCAATTCAAGCCAGATTTTTTAATTGTTTCAAGAATACATAATGTTGATTTGGTATTTACATCAACATCATACATTGGATTTTCAAAGGATTGTTTATGAGATGTTTCACCTGCAAGGTGAATTATTATTTCGGGTTTTTGAGTAGTAATAATTTTTGATAAATTAGAAAAATCAGTTACATCTACTTGATTTAGATGAATTTTATCAAAGTTGGGCATTGAATTGGTAAGTTTTTTAAAATTTCGTGAAACGGCGATAATTTCATGATTTCCTTTTAATAAAACATCACATAGATGGCTACCAATAAAACCGTCAGCGCCTGTCACTAAAATTTTCATCTACAAAATAAGGATGTAATTAGTTAAAAAACTAATCTTAGTACTAAAATTATTAAATTTTTAAGGTATTCACAATTTATTCAAATAGAAGAATATTGAATAAAATTCAACTAGCATTTAAGGCTAGAAAAAAATTTAAGAATTGGCGCATATTGGTAAATCTTTATTTTAAAAAAATTAAAGAAGAACATGTAATTTTAGAAACAAAGAATAATATCAAAATCAAGATTAGAACAAATTCCACAGATATTATGCAGTTAGCTACTGTTTGGTTAGCAGAAGATTATAAAATTACAGGATTTGATATGGATGAAAATGATATCATTATAGACATCGGTGCTCATATTGGTCTATTTTCTTTATTTGCGTCTCAGTATTGTAAAAATGGCAAAATATATTGTTTTGAGCCAATAAAGAAAAATTATGATATTCTAATAGAAAATATAGAATTGAACAAAATCAAAAATATAATCCCATTTAATTATGCAGTAAGTAAAGAAAGTAATCATACAAAGATATATCTAAATTCTGATGATTCTGCTCATAGTATTTTCTCTTCAGGAGAAAATTTCGTGCAGGTAAAATCAACAACAATAAAATCAATTTTTGATGAGAATAAGATCGATAATTGTAATCTATTAAAATTAGATTGTGAAGGTGCAGAATATGAAATTATAGATTCAATTTCTAAAGAATATCTTTTAAGAATAAATAAAATAATCATAGAATATCATTTAGCAACTCAAAAACCTGAACTGTATGATAATTTATTAAGAAAATTAGATAACTTGCCATTTAAAATAAAAATAGAAAAAATTACTGAAGATACGGGAATGATTTATGCATTAAATCAAAAAAGTACATCATAAATAATTAATCTAAATTACTAATCAAGTTTTTCAAAATTTTCTATTAATTGTTTAGTGATTGATTTCCAATCATGAGATTTAGCAAATTTTAAAGCGGATGTTTTGAATGAATCTTTGTTTTTATAAACTTCATCTAAAATTTTTAAAAAATCTGAATTTTTTTCAAAAGAAAATGTTTTTCCAGCATTAGAAATTTTAATGATTTCTCTGTGCGGTTCAATATCAAAAAGAACCAGAGGTTTTCCACATGCCATTGCCTCTAAAGTAGGTACAGGACATACCTCAAATGTACTTGCAGATACATAAACATCACATGAAGAATATCTAAGCTTCAATTCATCGTCATCAATTCGCCCCGTTAGTTCTACATTTTTTTCTAATTTCAATTTTTTAATTAAATTTTCAAGAGAAGGTTTCTCCTCCCCAGTTCCTACAATTTGTAAATGAGCACTGGGATATTTTTTTAGTAATTTAGGCATAGATCCAATCAATAGTGAAACCTTCTTGTAGGGTCGTAAGGCGCTAACAAAAAGTAATTGAGGAACACCTTGTTTGTACGGCTTGGGTAATTCAGGATTATAAAAATCTGTGTCAACACCATTGTAAATAACATGGGCAGAAATATTACCAATCATTTTAATCATTTGATTAATTCCTGCTTGAGAAACAGACATTATTTTTGATATTCTATTTTTGTAAAGCATCATAGAAATTTTAAAATTAATTCTTTGAATTCGATTAGATGCTCCATGATAATATAATATTACGGGTTTATTTGGTTTTTTTGTAAGTAGAAAATAGCTTGGATATGATTGATGTAAAAAAATAACATCATAGTTAAGAATTTTTACTCCGTGTAAAAATAATTCAAATTTGTTTAATTGTACTTGTTCTACATTTTTTGGTGGAGATGATGTAAAAACAAATGCCCCAATTCCAGCTTTATATCCCATTTTCTGTAATTCAATGCATAAATTATTGATAACTGTGGTGTGCCCAAAATCTGCAGGATATTTTCTTACGATCATTAAAATTGATTTTTTAGACAATTAAAAACAATTGTATGAGTGACACTTATTAATTTATGATGAGCGTTTGAATTCAATGATTCATGACTTTGGAAATATTTTGGTTACAGGAGGTGCAGGATTTATTGGAAGTCATCTTGCTGAAGAATTAATTAAAGAAAATAAAAAAGTCACCGTTATAGATAATCTGTCAACTGGGAATAAATCAAATTTAAATTTCTGTCTTCAAAAAGAAAATTTTAAATTTATTGTTGAAGATTTAAGAAACCAAAACCCAGTATTTGAGAATATTAAAGATATAGATACCATTTTTCATTTAGCTGCAGATCCTGAAGTAAGAACTGGTTTTTCTGATCCAAAATTAGCATATGAGCAAAACATCAAGAATACGTATCAATTATTAGAAAATGTGAGAAAATCTAATATCAAACAATTGGTTTTTGCTTCATCATCTGTAGTGTATGGAGAACCAGAAATTATTCCCACCCCAGAAACATTTGGGCCATTGCTTCCTATCTCCATCTACGGAGGAACAAAATTGGCATGTGAAGGTCTTATTTCATCATATTGTAATAATTATGGGATCAAGGGAACAATTGTAAGATTTGCAAATGTGGTTGGTTCTCGAGCAAGACACGGTGTGATTTGGGATTTTATACAAAAATTAAAAACGAATGAAAAAGAATTGAATGTTTTAGGTAATGGTAAACAAACTAAATCATATATCCATGTGAATGATTGTGTTAGAGGATTATTGTTTTCATCAGAAAACACTAAAAAAAATATTGATGTGTTTAATCTTGGTAATCTTGATATGATTAATGTGTTAGATATAGCTTCAATTGTTTGCAAAACAATGAATTTAGAAAATGTCAACATAGTTACTATAGGAGGAACGGAAGATGGCAGAGGATGGATTGGAGATGTGAAAGAAATGAATTTGGACATCTCAAAAATTAGCAATTTGGGCTGGAATCCAAAAGAAAATAGTCAAGAAGCTATTGAAAGGGCAACATTAGAACTTTGTTCAGAATTAATTTGAAGAAAACTTTAATGGCTTATAATCCAGAAAATATTTTATATTCAATATGATTTGGAAAAAAATCAAGAATCATTTTTCGGTGTTAAAAGAAATTTCATTTTTAGGTGTTGCAAATATTATCCCAACTATTATTGCAGCTGGTTTCTGGTTTTATATCGCATCATTAGTTGGAGATGAAATCTATGGTGAAATAATATATTATCTTACAATTGCAGGAATTGCAAGTGGGGTTACCATGTTAGGAGCTCCAAGTTCATTAAATGTGTATGCAGCAAAAGGAGAAAGAATTCTTCCAACTATTTCTACCATCACATTTACAACATCAGCTATAGGTGCAATAACAGTTTTTTTCATATTTCATAATGCTGGTGCAAGCATTCATGTTTTTACCTATGTGATATTTTTGTTAATTTCAGCAGAATTTCTTGGAAGGAAATTATTCAAAACATATATGAAAATGATGATCATTCAAAAATCATTAATGGCTTTTTTAGCCATTTTATTTTATTATATAGTTGGAAATGATGGAATAATTTTAGGAATCGCTTTTTCATTTTTACCTTTTATTGTATTATATTTTAAAGAATTTAGAACTGACAAAATAAATTTCACAGATTTAAAACCGAAAAAAAAGTTTATTCTGAATAATTACTTGTTGGAATTTTCAAGAATGTTTTCGTCATCAATGGATAAAATAATTATTGCACCAATTTTTGGCTTTGCAATTTTAGGAAATTATGCATTAGGAATGCAATTTTACATGGTGTTTTTATTAATTCCAAGCATAATTTTTCAGTATATTGTTCCACAAGACGCTAGTGGTAATCCAAGTATTGTTTTAAAGAAAATTACAGTTTTGATATCAATAGGTATAGCGATTTTAGGAATAATATTTTCTCCTGAAATTATTAAAATTATGTTTCCTGAATTTTTGGAAGCAGTTTCTATTGTTCAGATAATTAGTTTGGGAGTAATTCCAGGGACAATAAATTACATGTACATTTCGAAGTTTCTAGGAAGTCTTCAAAATAAAATAATTTTAATGAGTTCTATTATTTTTCTAATTTCTATAATTTTAGGAATGATTGTTTTGGGGAAATTTTATGATGTTTATGGTATAGCTATGGCCTTTGTTTTAGCAAGCACGATTGAATCTATAGTTCTTATTATTGCAAATAAATTTTATAAAATTCAACAAAAACAAATGTGATAGTTTAATACTATTTTTTATTTATGATTATAATTGGAAAAAAATTATTCTAAACCGAATCAAAAATTAAAATATTTAAATATAGAAGAAAGATCAATTTTTATTCTTCCTGTAATTTGTCTGGTTGCATTAATAATCAGATTTTATTATGTTCCATATGGAATTCCAGTAACTTTTGATGCATTTGCAGGTTATTTTTTGTATGCATTAGATATTAGTATTTTAGGAAATTTACCAAATTATACTTTATCACAAAGTGGATGGCCAGAATTTCTTTCTTTATTTTTTATGAATTTTCATTCAGAGAATTTAATAGATTATATGAATTTGCAAAGAACAATTAGTGTTATTTTATCAGGAATTACAGTCATTCCCATCTATTTTATTTGTAAAAAATTTTTTAATAATTATTATTCTTTAATCGGTGCAACTATTTTTGCATTAGAGCCTAGAATTATAATTAATTCAACTATAGGAGTTTCGGAACCGCTATACATTTTAGCCATTTCGCTAGGAATTTTGTTTTTCTTAAATTCGAATAAAAAAATAATTTATTTGTCATTTGGTTTTTTTGCTTGGGCAACAATTATTCGTCCAGAAGGGCAATTTTGGTTTGTAGCATTTTCGATTATCTATTTTCTACGTTTTAGAAAAAACCGTAAAGATATGGCAATGTTTTTGGTATGTCTATTAGTTTTTTTGCTTGTTTTATCACCAATTGTAATTCATAGAATTCAATGTTGTGAAAATGATGCCATTATAGGTAGAATATTAATAGAAATAAGCAATTATGATAATAATCCTACTCAATCAAATGTGGACACAAATACAGTTTCATATGGTCCAAATTTTATCAATGGGGTTAAATTATTTGGATGGGGAATAATTCCAATTTTTATTATATTTGTACCAATAGGTTTAATTCCAATTTTAAAACATCTGAAATTTCCAGAATATCTACTAATAATTATTCCATCAATCCTAGCACTACCAATAATTTATTCAGTATCAATTGCTCCTGACACTCGTTATGTTTATCCAATTTTTCCAATTTTTTGTGTTATCTCATTATTTGGAATAAAGTGGATTACAAACAAATTTAATAATAAAAAAATAATTTTAGGAATAATTGTAGGAGTGATAATTATTGGTTCGTTAATATTTTTAGATTATAAGAAAATTGAATATCTTAATGATAAAGAATCATATGAAATTTCTAAAATTACTATCAAAGATGTAAAAGGAGTCAACAAGAATACCAAGATTGTAGAATTTTTCAAGGTAGTTGAAATTGAAAATAAATGGTCTATTAAAGATGATGCAGTAAAGTGGAATGGAAATTTTGAAATTAAAAAATTTCCAGATGATCAATTCAATAATTTGGAAGAGTTAATAATTTATGGAAGAGATAAAGAGTTAACACATATAATTATAGATGAGAGTGAATATATGTCAAATTATATGAAAGAGATTTTTGATGATGAAAAAAAATATCCTTATTTGATTAAAGAATTTGATTCAACAAAACTTGATTTTAAATATATTGCAAAAAGTTATAAAATTGATTATGAAATTTTTGACAAATTACAAGGATAATTTTTTACACAAAATATTAAGATTTTCTAAAATTGTTTCTTTAGATGACAATAATTCATCCACGTTAGTTTCAGAAACGTTATTGAATTTATAATTAGGTAAAAATAATTTAAAGCCATTGCTAGTTAAAAGTGACAAAATTTGTCTTGGATCCATGCCTAATTTTTTAATTACTTCTCGATTAAATTCAGTAAAAATTTTGAGATTATGGTTTTGTAAAATAGTTTTTGCGCCATTAAGTACTTTTATTTCAGCACCTTCAACATCAATTTTTAAAAAATTGATTTTATGAGTTAAATTGTTTTCACGTAAGTAATCATCTAATGTTATTGAATCGACTTCAATAAAGTTTTCATTGTTTTTTGTTGGATTAATATGATGTCCAACAATTCCAGAATTTGCTAAAAATAATTTTGTTCTTTCATTTTTGTCAGAAACAACTTTTTGTTCTAATACAACATTCGTTAATTCGTTTATAGTGACATTTTTTTTGAGTAATTCAAAATTTTTTGATTCAGGTTCAAATGCAATCACTTTTCCAGTTTTTCCAACAAGTTTAGCAAAAATTAAAGTATAATATCCAATATTTGCTCCAACATCAATTACTATATCACCTGATTTAATTTCATTTTTTACAATTTCTGTATCAAGTTCACCATATACTCCTCTTATAGACAAATCAAGAGAATCGCCAGGATCTAAGAACATTTTGTTTCCTTGTACAATAGCAAAATCAGATTTAAAATTAGATTCAATTTTTTTCATTGCAGTCCTTATTGGATAAAATTTTGATAGTCCATAACCAAGACTCAATTTTTTGATACATTTTTTATAAAATGAAAATAAAAATCCAGTCATAATTGTAAATTTATTTATAAATGATATTTAGATTTATGCATTGATAAATTAGCTTTTGACTAATAATTTTGGATAACTTAAAAAGAAGATTCCAAGTAAGCTTATGATAAAAATTGAAAAAAAAAATCTACAAAGGAAAAAAATTTTCATTAATTGTAAATACATCCAAGAAAAATAACAAAAAGTCTATAGAGGATGCAATTGAACACTCAGGCGTTGCTGCTATTCTTGCAATAGAAAATGGCAAAGTCATATTAGAAAAACAAAAAAGATATCCTAATGGATTTGTTCTTGAAATTCCTGCAGGAACTTTAGAAAAGGGAGAAAAACCCAAAGTTTGTGCATTTAGAGAATTTAAAGAAGAAACAGGTTATGAAGCAAAAAAAATGATTCCATTAATAAAATTTCATCCATCAATTTCATACAGTACTGAAATTGTTCATTGTTTTGTTGCATCACAAATAAAAAAAGTTTCAGAACAAAAATTAGAAGAATATGAAAATATTTCAATAGTGAAAATAGATTTTAAAAAAGTTTTAGAGATGATTGAAAAAGGAAAAATTACTGACTCAAAAACAATTTGTGCAATTTTAGCTTATGTAATGAAAAAATGATTTTAGGAAAAGCTACTATCTTTTATCCAAGTTCTTATCAAATAACGTTTTAGATTTTTATCATCAAAATCATCAAAAGGGGTCCTTCCATGAAGAACCCTGTGATTATTAGAAAACATCATATCACCAGCTTTAAGATCATAACTTACAGCAATATTATCATCTTTTGAAATTTTATCAAAGTAATCAAGTGCATCAAACTGAGTTTTTGTGAGAGGTTGATTTTGAATTTGATGTCCTCCGTCTATATAATCACGTAGATATCTTAATGCTAATTTTTCATTTTTGTATTGAAAAATTGGTTCAAAAATAGTAGGAGATTCACTTTCTTCAAATTCACTTCTTTTATCAAAATGAAATTTTTGATAAAGTTGTTCTAAGAGTGTTTTGTTTTCCTGAAGAATTTTATTATGAATGGAATATGCACTTAAAAATTTGCTTGTTCCTCCCTTCTTAGCAGGACGTATACAAAGTAATGCAATATAATCAGGCGCATTTTTCCATTGTGGACTATCAGTGTGATAAGAACCTCCTTGATTAGTCTGATGATACCGTCCACCAGTTTTCATAGATTTGCCTTCATCAGTTATAACAACAAATTTTTCGTTTTTGATATTTTGGACATATAGAGTACCTAAAATTTTAGAAATGATTGAAAAGATAGATTTTTGCTCATCTTCAGAAAAATCACTAAAGCAAGAATTTTTTATAATAAAAAATCCACATCCGTTAAGCAAAATTTTTCTAAATTCTTCAATTTCTTTTTGTAAATTAATGAAATTTTTGGAATTTTCTTCAAGATTCATTCTATTTTCTAAAAGCTCAGTTATAGTAGCATTACTTAGAGCAACATAAAATTTTTCCATTTCATTTTGAAGTGTGTTGTCCCATGCAAGATTTTGATCAGTTATAATCTTCTCTAAAATTTGGGTCATACTGACAAACTTTAATTCAGATTTATAAGTTGTTTTAAAAAATTTAGTTAAAAATACAAATAATGTTAAAATACAATGTTTAAATGTAGAAATTTTGAAAAAAAATGTCATAATCATCTGTATTGATGGAGGTAAATTAGATAGAGCGTTAAACTCTCAAACTTTTATGAATCCTTTATCAGGATCTGTTTTTTTTTCTCAAGCAATTACTTATGCCCCATATACAAATTCAGCAGTATACGCATTAATCAGCGGAACATACGGAAATAGAAACGGATGTAATAGTTATTGGCATTCATATCAATTCAAAAATAAACAATTTAAAACATTAACAGAATATCTGCATGAAGACAATTTCTATACATGTGCGGACATACATTCTGATCTGATTATGCCTAAATATGGTTTTGATGAATATTTGGTTTTTGATGAATCAAAAGTAAATCTTGTTGAAAGGCATAAAAAATTATTAGAAAATATGAAGGAAAAAAATAGATTTTTTCTCTATTTACACTACAGTAAAATACATACTAACATAATGAATTCAGTTTTAAAACCATACAATAATTTTAGTGAAGAATATTTCAAAAATAAGAAAAAAAATAGTGATAAGTATGATTTATTTTTCAAAGAATCTGAAAACTATCTAGAACAAATAATAAAATACATAAAAGAATTAGATTTGGTAAAAAATACAATTATTGTTGTATTTTCTGACCATGGAATAAGTGTAGGTGAAAAAATTGGTGAACGTGCATATGGTGCATTTTGTTATGACTATACAATAAAGACTTTTGTAAATTATATTTCTCCAGAACTAACAAATCAAAAAATTGATCAACAGATTAGACATATTGATGTAATGCCAAGTATTTTAGAACATTTAGAAATAGAAATTGATCAAAGATTTAAAGAGATTGATGGGATATCATTTTTTCCATTGATTAGAGGAGAGAAAGTGAAAGAAGAAATAGCATATTCAGAAACAGCAAATCCATTAAAAGAAAATAAACCACCAAAAGTTCCAAATACAATGTCTATTAGAACATCAAATTGGAAATTGATATTCAATCAACATGATAACACAAAAGAATTGTATAATCTAAAACAGGATCCAAATGAAGAAAATAATTTAATCAATACTGGACTAAAAGTTCAAGAACAACTTTGGGATGAATTTATAAAAATACAAAATAAACTATAAAGTAATAGATATTTTTAATTTTATTAATCAAATAAACATATTTTTTGCTCTTTCAAGATCTAATGGGGTATCAATCTCACACCATTTTCCTTGAGTGACAATTGGTGTCAATTTAAAATTAGATTCTAAAATCTCTTGTAAAAAATCTAACAATTTAGCATTATTAAATGAAGCAGCCTCATGAAATTTTCCTTTATGAGTTTTAATGAGTTTATCATACATTTCAACAAAAATTTTTGAACCATAATTTGATAATTTTAATAATCCTAAAAACTCTCCTACATCTTCATCAATTTTGTTAGAATCAATGTTTTTTGAAATTTTAACAACTTCATCATTTTTTATTAATATTTTATCTGCTTCAGATGAAGGATTATCAATTCTTTCAAGATAAGATTTTTCCCAATCTAGATCTAGTGCAACAGCAATATCTGATGTTGATTGAAGCATCTGATCTAAAATTTGTTCATCAAATAAAATATCGGCAAATAGAATAATTACATCATTATTTATTTCAGATTTTCCAGCCATTAGACTACCAAGTTGTTCATGTTTATCAAAATCTATATCATTGATATATCGAACATTTTTTAGATTGAATTTTTCCTTTTCAGGCCCCACAATTATTACTATATCATCAATTCCATGTTTTTGAAACAATGAAATTTGTCGTTGTAATATAGATGAACCATTAATTTCAACAAGAGGTTTTGGTATATCTTGTTTCAACCTAGATCCATAACCTGCTGCTATGAAAATTGCTTTCATAATATTGTATTATTGTTTTAATGAGTTCATAAATCGTTTTCTAATTTCTATGGGTTTCCATGTAACTCTGCTACTTTTACGATTACTTTTTTCAATTTTTATCAAGATTAGAATTGGTCCAGATATAGATTGGATTTTTTTTAATATATTTTGTAAACCGCGTTTTGAATTAATTTTAAAAACTGTATAATTAACAGCATAAGCAATTTTTTCTAATTTTATGTTAGATGAATTTGTAGGTTGCCCACCAGTTGATTCATGTACTTCATTATCAAATATCAAATGTACAAGATTTTTTGGTTTCAAACTACCGATAGTAATCAAAGAACCTAAATTCATCAAAATATTTCCATCCCCGTCAAAAATAAAAATACGTTTTTTTGGATTCATTAAAGCAATTCCAAGTCCTATAGAAGAAGATAAACCCATAGAGCCTATCATGTAAAAATTGGATTCTTTATCATTTGCTTCAAATAAATCACGACTAATAAAGCCATTTGCAGATATTATCGATTGATTTCCAATAATTTCTGTAATTAATTTTACAACATCAAATCTAATCATTGAAGATTCTCCTAATTATTAGTCCACATGATTTGTTTTTGTTAATTTGATTTAAAGCCCATGTACAACAATCTTGCCAATTATCATCTTTAATAATTCGAGTATCAAGTCCTACGAGTTTTAACAACTTTGGTTGAATTTTTCCAATTTTGAAATGTTCTGGTGCATCATTTTTTAAATACCCTCTCCAACCAATTAAAAAAATTATTGGTATATGATAAAGTTGAACTAGAGATGTAATTGTGCTAATTGAGTTTGCAAAACCAGCATTTTGCATAAAAACTAGAACCTTTCCCATCGATAATGAAATACCTGATGCTATTCCTATAGCTTCTTCTTCGCGTGTAGCTATAATTATTTTTTTTTTAGATATTCCTCTAGCTAAAAAATATTTCATAGTAGAATCAGGAACACCAACAAAATGAGTAATTCCAATTTTATTAAAATAATCAAACATTTTTTCTTGTGATTCTTTTTTCAATCTATATATCCTAATTTTTTTAGTTTTTCTTCAATTTCTATTTCCTGTGTTTTAATATCATACATTTTTTGTACTCTAAAAATATCTTCCATTGAAGATATTTTAGTATTCACACCACTTAAACTAGTAGATTGTATTATCTCATCCAGAATTTTTGACATAGCTAAATGTGATGCTCTTAAAGAATGATTAGCAAATATTACAAATTTTATTTTATGTGAAATTAATTCATCTATAGTTACACTACCATATGTTGTTGGAATTGCAACTATAGGTATTGTTCCATTCCATTTTTCTGTAAATTCAAATATTTCATCAGGGGTATTTTTTTTAGAGTGAATTATTATTGCATCTGCTCCAGCCATTTCATATGCTGTTGCTCTTTTAATAGCCTCATCAATTCCTAAATTTGCTATTAGAGCTTCAATTCTTGCAATGATCATAAAATTTGGATCTTGCTTAGCATTCTTTGCTGATATTATTTTTGCAACAAAATCTTTTTCAGATAATAATTCATGTGTACCAGTTTCTAGTAAACTATTCTGTTTTGGAAACACCTTATCTTCAATACTTATCGCTGCAATTCCTGCTTTTTCATATTTTTTTACCATATGTTCAACATTACTGGGTCCACCAAATCCAGTATCACAGTCAGCAATTATTGGTATCTGACATGAATCATTCATGTTAGATGTAACATTTAGAAATTCAGTCATTGTTAAAATGCTAGCGTCAGGTAATCCATGAGTAGCAGAAATTGCAAAACTACCAGCCCATACGGCATCAAAACCACTAAGTTCTACTAATTTTGCAGACATTGCATCAAATGCACCTCCTACTTTAATGATTGATTTAGTAGTAATCAAATCATGCAAAATTTTTGATTTGGACATTTTTAACTTATGAATAGGCATTAATTTTAACTTATAAAATAGTTGTAATTTAAAAAATTATCAATATATAAAAAAGATGTAAAACCATAAAAGAAATTTTACAAGTTTAACGTGTTTAAATTTTATTGCGTAAAATCAAATATTTGCAAGATAGTTTAATAATCTTAAAGTTACAAATGTCATACATAACCAAGTTTTTTTAATTCTTGATGTATTTCTTTAGTTTCTTCATCAATTTTATTTCCTAAAATAATATTATCTGATTTTTCTAAAAAGCTTAAAAGAATTAATTCCATTTTTTCTACTATTTCAGGATTGGTCTTTGCCAAATTAATTTCCTCTAAAGGATCATTTTTTAGATCATAAAGATGAATATTATCTTTAGATAATTTTCGTGAACGGAAATATTTATATTCAGAGCTTCTTATCCCAACAACATTTCCAGTTAATTCAGTAGGAATTACAGAAGCAGCTTCAAGATAAATTGGATTTTCAATAAATAATTCATTTTTTATTAATGGAACTAAGCTTCTTCCATCTATTTTTTCATCCATAGAAGGCAATCCAATCAAATCTAAAATAGTTGGAAAAATATCTATACAAGCAACTTGATTGCTTATGATTTTTGTTTCGGAAATATGATTTCCAGTAAAAATCAATGGTACTCGTATTAATTCATCATGAAGATACCAACCTGCTCTAGTTCTTAAATTCCTTTTTTGGAGTTCTGTTAAATCTTTAGTTGCTTTATTAAATCTGATATTTTTAATAGAAGTTTTAGTATTTTGAATGATTTTTTTAGCTGATGGTCTAAAGGTTTTTGGTAGAAGTTTGGTTCCCGCTTTAATTATATTTTTAAATTCTGGTTCATAATCTAAATCCCTTGTATTAGATTTTGATACATATTCTCCATGATCCGCTGTGATTATTACAAGAGTAGATTTTAAATTAATTTTTTCTAAAAATTTACCCAACCAGTAATCAGTTACTGAAATAGATCTCTCATATTCATTTGTACCAAATTTTTTGGAATCAAATTCTTTTGGAATAATAATAGGATAATGTAAATCCATTAGATGGATTAAGTGAATCCAAGGCTCTTTTAAATTAGATTTATCCAATCTTTTAATAATTTCATCTCCATAACCTTCATCCAGATGTTGAACTAGAGATTGAAAAATAGATTTGGGAGAATTAAAATTGGAAGATAGTCTCTTTATCGCCATAGAATTTGGAACTGTGATGTATATGTTATAACCAGAATTTTGTAAATGATTAAAAAAATTTGGTTTGTTTGATTTTGTTTTATATGTATAAATTTCAGAATTATAGGGATTTAATCCAGTAAAGATACTACCTAAAGATACAGAAGTTGCATCTGTAGATGAAATAGCTTGATTGAAAGAAATCCCACGTTTGATTAATTTATCTAGATTAAGAGTAGAAAATGATTTGTTATCATTCTTACAATGATCTGCTCTAAAAGCATCAATTACAAAAAATAAAATATTAGAATTCATAATTACTCTAATTCAATAAGATCAGATAAAGTGTTATTTGTTTCCATGTTTTTATAAATTTCATAATCTTCATTAGTATCAAATTCTAACCACCCATTTTTTACTGGAATTAATTTTATGTTCACCCCAGATAAAATTAATCCTTGAATCAAGTCTACTAATCGTGAATTTTCAAATGCAATATTAGGATTTAGGGGGTTAAATTTTTCGGTTGCTGCAAGTTTAGACTTCTGATAAAAATCTTTTAATATTTTAATTCCATTATTTTGAACTTTCATAAGACCAACAAAATGGCCATCTACATCATCTAAATTCTTAACTTCTAAGCCAATACTAATAGCATTATCACCATCTGCAACTACACATTCATGTGCATCGTTTATTGGATCATCTATTCTATGTTTAAAATATTTTATCCAATCTGTATCTATAACAATAGCAATATCTGCGGTAGATTCAAGTAATTGTTTTAAGATTTTTTTTTCAAAAATAATATCACCATATGAAATAATTACTGGACTTTCAATGAATTTTTCAGCACAAAAAAGACTATACAACATATTTGTACCTTTTACTTTTTCTTTTACAACATATCTGACATTTGGAAAATCAGGAACATTTGTGTCAGGTCTAATCACAACTATCACATCAACAATATTGCATTTTCTAAAAATATCTAAATTTCTTTCAAATAATGATTTATTACAAAATGGTATCATAAACTTAGGAATTATTTTTGTTAAAGGTGATAATCGATTTCCAATTCCAGCAGCTAATATTATAGCTTTCATTAGATTTTTTGTCAAGGTATTTTCTTTTAAATCTAATCCAAAAAATTTTAAAAAAATATAATAAATTAGTTTGATATATAATAGAAAAATGTAAATTATTTTGACTTCAAACGGATTAAAGTACATAAGTACAGAAGAATTTAGAGAAAAATTCTTAAAATCTATTTAAATTTTTAGTCTAATTGCTTCTAATTGATTCCATAGAACATTTTCAATTTCAAGATTATTTCCAGCCAAATTAATTTTCTCTTCTGAATCATTTTTCAGATTATACAATTCTTTTGTATTGTTATATTCATTAAAAATTAATTTCCATTTAGAAGTACGAATAGAACTTATGTTAGGCTCTTCTGGAGGTTCTTTTGATTGTAATGGATTACCAGATTCTGAAAATGCAGGTATTTCTTTTATATTATCACCATTGACAAGAGGGAATAAAGATTGACCATCCATGAGTTCATAATTAGAATCAGGTTTAATTTTTAAATAATCTAAAATAGTAGGCATAAAATCGATTGTTCTTACTTGTTGATTAATTTCCATTGGGAATACATTTGGATAAAGAAAATATGCAAATGTTCTTAGAGTATAGTCATAACAAAATGCACCATATGCACGTTCACCAATTTTTTCACCTACACTAATTCCATGATCGGACATAATTAGAATTAGACTTTCAGTGTCTAATCCTAATGAAGATATTTTTTCTAATATTTTTTCTAGATAATTTGAAGATTTTTCAAATAATTTATCATATAGTTCTCTGTTTAAATTAATATTATTGAAATATTCTTCACTAAAATTATCATATGGTTTTAAAACTTCATTCATTATACCAGTATGAATATCACCAAACTGTAAGTACGCAAAAAAATTTTGTCCCTTATCATATTTTTTCTTCATATTTTCTAACATAATACAATGACGTTCTATTAGGTCATCTTTTTCTTCATTATATACAAGAAATTCATCAAATCCTTGTTTTGGTACTAGTAGTTTATTTATCATATCACAAATAGTGTAATAATTCTCATCTTTGAGATATTCTGTTAATGTTTTAAATTTCTCTCTCCTAAAATTATGAGTTGACCAATAGCTATTAGTTCCTGTTCTTGTCCCATAACTTCCACTAAAAACAGCATGCATCGCAGCTATTGTGTGAGGTCCATAAGTAATAGATTGGGAAAAGGAAAGTGATTTATCTTTTAGTTTTTGATAGAATGGAGATTTTCTGGAATTGTCCCATCTGCCACCATCTATCATTAAAATAATTAAATTTTTTCTATTCATAATTCCCATTATGGTTAATAATGATATTTCATATTTTAATGTAAGTTAATTACATTTTAAATAGTAGTAAATCATAATTTTCTTATTTTATTATAATAAAAAATATCAATAAATTTATTAAAAAAGAATCGATTATGTATTTATGAAAAAAATCATTATAGTTTTTATCATAATTCCAATTTTTGTTCTAGGTTATTCAATAGGTTCTGGCACTATACCTTTTGACGATACATTAAAATTGTATTATTCTAAAACAATTACGCCAAATTATTATGAAGAAAATTCAGATGAAATTCCTTTAATTTTACATCAAACTGATGTACAATCTTTGATACATGTCAATAATGAAATTGATGTCATAAAAATGCGTGAGGATATTATAAATTATGTATGGAAGGAAGATGGATTCTCTAAAAACAAAATACCATCAAAAATTGAGTATGATATTCAAGATGATCGTTACAAGGATTTAATTAATTTACAAAAAATAGACAAAATTACTATTACCATGGAGTATGGAATTGAATCTTATGTTTATCTTTTTTTAGCTGAACAAAAAAATAATGATTTTGTATTATATCATCAAGGTCATGATGGTGATTTTATTAATGGTAAAAAAACTATAGGATTTTTTCTTGAAAAAGGATATTCAGTAGCAGCTCTATCAATGCCTTTATCAGGAATGAACAATCAACCTACAGTCAATATTGCAAATATTGGTGAGATAAAACTATCAGCGCATGAACAATTTTGGTTTATTGACTCAGACAATTTTTCTTCCTTAAAATTTTTCTTAGAACCAGTCATGATTGCAACTAATTACATTGAAAGTAATTACAGTTCAAATTCGATTTTCATGGTAGGAATTTCTGGGGGTGGTTGGACAACAACGGTATATTCTGCTATAGATGATCGAATAGACAAAAGTTTTCCTGTTGGTGCAATGTTGCCATTATTCATTTCTTTGAATGCACCAGTCATGCCACATTATGAAGGAATTATTCCAGAATTGTATGAAATAGCTAGCTATCTTGATTTATACATTTTAGGTTCATTTGGAGAAGATAGAGAACAGATTAAAATTATTAATAAATTTGATTCATGTTGTCATGGTGGTATATCTTACCAAGTTTTTGAAGAAGAGATGGCTCAAACAATGACAAAATTAAACAATGGAAATTTCACTATCTTCTTAGATGATACACACAATAGACATAAGATTTCAGATGCAGCATTACAAGTAATTCTCGAAAATATTAACAATTAATAATTTTTAATTATTTATAGATACAAAATTTATTTAGATACTTAATCTATATTGGATAAAAATTATTACTTTCAAAATATAGACGTTCTTTTTTGCTGATTACCTTTTTTTGACATGGTCAAAATAGATACTAATAAATTCAAAACTCATAAATTTCAAATAATGTCAAGATTGACTACAATTAAAGAGATTTTTGAGTTATTAGTTCATAGGAGAAAATTTCATATGTTTCCAATTATTATTTTACTAATTGCATTAATTGGGGTAACTGCACTTGCACAATCTGGTCTGGTAGCATTTATCTATCCGATATGATATGGACGCTTCTTCTCCTAGATTCAAATCAGTCGCAGTAACTGCAGGATTATCATTTTGGTTTTTCATCATTACATCATCTGTAGGTATATTTTCAATTGAATTGTTTATTGCATTTGTCGCGCCCATTTTAATTGTTACTCATATTTTTGCAATAATTAATACAAAAATTTTTCTTGGAATTTTATTTGGAGCAGTAATTTCAATTTATGGAATATTATTTAGATTATTACGAATTGATTTATTACGATTAAAAAAACAATCAAATTCATATTGGTTAGATACAGAACAAACTAACCCTAATAGAATTAGGAAGCAATACTAATGTATAATCTTGGGATTTCTTGTTACTATCATGACTCAGCTGCAGCACTACTAAAAGATGGAAATGTAATTGCAGCAGTAGAAGAAGAGAGGTTTTCAAGGAAAAAATTTGATGATGATTTTCCAGAAAAAGCAATAAAATGGTGTTTAAAAGAGGCTAAAATTAAACCATCTCAGATAGATTCAGTAGCATTTTATGACAAACCTGTTTTGAAATTTGAAAGATTATTAGATAATTATATTGCAGTTGCTCCTCGTGGACTGTTTAGTTTTTTAGATGTTATTCCTAAATGGCTTCACAAAAGATTGTGGATTAAAAATGAAATCAAAAAATCCCTGAAGGGATTTGAAGGCGAAATTATATTTCCTGAACATCATCTATCACATGCAGCACATGCTTTTTACACATCGCCTTTTGAAGAATCTGCAATTCTTACAATAGATGGTGTGGGTGAATGGAGTACAACTTCTTTCGGTTATGCTTCAAACAATAAAATAAAACTTACAAATGATATACGTTGGCCACATTCACTTGGATTATTCTATTCAACGTTTACATATTTTCTTGGATTCAAAGTAAATGAAGGGGAATACAAATTAATGGGACTTTCATCTTATGGTACTCCAAAATATTATGATCTCATTTTAGATAATCTTATTGATGTAAAAGATGATGGTAGTATACATCTGAATATGAAATATTTTGCATTTACTCACGATAAAGTAATGACAAATAAGAAATTTTCAGAGTTGTTTGGAATTTTACCTAAAACAAAAGATGAAAAAGCATTACAAATTCATTTTGATATTGGTGCTAGTGCTCAAAAAGTTTTAGAAGATGTTATTTTGAAGATGGCTAATCACGTTTATGCCAAGACAAAGATGAAAAATCTCTGTATTGGTGGAGGTGTAGCACTTAATGGTGTTGCAAATTATAAAGTACTAAAAGAAAGCCAATTTGATAATATACATATTCCACCATCTCCAGGTGATGCAGGTAGTGCTGTGGGGGCTGCACAGTATTTGTATTACATTTATCATAAAAATTCTAAAAATATTTCTAAAGATAATGCACAATTGATTCGTGAAAATGTGTATGTTGGGCCATCATTTAGTGATGCTGAGATAACAAAGTTTCTAGATTCTAAAAATATTTCATACAAATCATTCGATAGAGAATCGTTATTGAAGAAAACTGCACAATTGATTGTAGATGGCAATATTGTTGGATGGTATCAAGGTAAAATGGAGTGGGGTCCTAGAGCACTTGGAAATCGAAGCATTCTTGCGGATCCAAGAAGGGAAGAGATGAAAGATATTCTTAATGCTAAAATCAAGCATCGAGAGTCATTTAGACCATTTGCACCATCAATCTTAGAAGAATATGCTTCAGAGTATTTTGATATAGATATTTCAAGTCCATACATGTTGATGGTAGCGCCTGTCAAAAAACCAAAAGAGATCCCAGCTGTGACTCATGTAGATGGGACAGGAAGACTACAAACAGTCTCTAAAGATACAAATCCATTATACTATGATTTAATAAATGAATTTTATAAAATAACTGGAGTTCCTGTAATTATCAATACATCAATGAATGTTATGGGGGAACCAATAGTGAATACACCTGAACAAGCATATCAGATGATTGTGAAGACGGATATGGATTGTATTGTTCTGGGAAATAATTTGCTCTTCAAAGGAGATTAATTAGATTGTCAGTTCAAGTTTCATATAAGAAACAATCTTTATTTTTTATTATTTTAATTTTAATGACATTAATAATTACTGAAGGAGTTGTAAGGACATTTGATATTAAAGAAGTACATTGTGCTTTCATTGAGCATGAATATTTCAAAAATTATAACATGTTTGAAAAACAAGATATGTGTGAAAAATACAATTCTTTAAAATTTGATTATACACAACCAATTAGGCTTTTGATACCTGATCAACACAATAATTATTTTAATATTAATTCTGATGGATTTAGAGGTTCGGAACTAGATTTACAAGAAAATGATTATAAAATTTTTATCCTAGGTGGTTCAACAACTTATGGATTCATTACATCATCAGATGAATTTACAATACCATCATTATTAGAAAAAGAAATTGGTGATGTTGGAGTAAATATTAAAGTGGTCAATGCAGGAATTCCTACAGCTAATTCCAGTGATGAATTATATTATTTAGAAAACTATATTCTGAATTATTCTCCAAATATGATTATAGTATATGATGGATGGAATGACATTATGCAAGGTAGGGAAGATTTTGCTAAAGAGAAATTGAACAATAATGATGTTTTAATTAATTATAAAATAGAAAATGTTATTGATGATAATACCAGGACAGGATTAATTTCATTTTTTGCAAAGATAGATTATCAAACAGGATTAGGAATTGCATTATTTTTAAGTCATTTAATTAATGAGCCAGAAATTGATTTAACCAAAAATATTGATATTTATGAAAAAACTGAAACAAAAGCACTGGATTTTATTGAATCGAGATTAGAAAATAATTGGTCAGAAATATGTAGTTTGGGGGAGAAACATGAATTTAAAACTGTTAACATAATTCATCCTGCTCTTGGAACAAGTGACAGAGAAATATCAAATGCAACAAGATCACTTTTATCAGATTTTAATGTGTATATGAAAAAATTGAATTTGGATCATAGTAAAATAAATTCTTGTGAAAACATATTTGATTTTAGAAATATTTTTGCAGGAATGGATAATGAGATTATTTATTGGGATGGAGTACATATGAGCGACAATGAAAATAAAATTATTGCAGAAAAAATATCTGAAAAAATAAGACCAATAATATTAGAAGATTTGAATTAAATTAGAAACTAGATTTAAATTTTGAATATACATACATTTTTTATAATCTTAAAATATCTTTAATTTAGAAAGTATATGTACACAATAAAACAACCATCTCAAATTATTTTTGGAAAATTTTCTGTTAGAAATTATATATTTCCTAAACAATGTTTGGTAATTACATCTAAAGGAAGTAAATCACGCGGATGGCTAGAATATGCAGGATTGAAAGACACATATTTGTTTGAAAATGTTGAACCAAATCCATCCATAGAAACAGTTAATAAAATTATTTCAGAGTTTAATTCTTTTAATTTTTCTCATGTAATAGGATTAGGTGGTGGGAGTTCGATGGATGTTGCAAAATATGTTGGATATAAAATAGGGAAAAAGAAAATAATGATTCCAACTACATTTGGAAGTGGAAGTGAAGTCACAAGGATTTCAGTGTTAAAAATTAATGGAAAGAAAAAAAGTTTTCATGATGATAATATTTTTGCCAATACAGCAATAATAGATTCATTTTTTATTGAAAAAACACCAATGAAGGTTTTAAAAAATTCAATAATAGATGCTTTAGCACAATGTTCAGAAGCATTTGATAGTAAAAATAGTAATAGATATACAAAATTTCTATGCAATCATGCTTTTAATTTACTAGAAAATGGCATATTAAATCAAGATTATGAAAAAATTGTTTTGGGTTCGTTATATGATGGGTTAGGGTTTGGAAATTCCTCAACTACTCTTGGTCATGCATTATCATATGTTTATTCTAATGAAGGGGTTTCTCATGGACATGCTTTAGCATTTACTACTACTGTATCTCATAAATTTAACAAATCAAAATTTTATGAAAGGTTTTTAAATATTGTTAGAAAACTAGATTTTTCAAATATTTATCTTAATCAAGATTTAGGTGAAGCAGCTGATAAAATTTTAACAGATAAAAAACATTTAGACAATAATCCAATAGAAATTACAAAAAAGGAAATAATTTTATTATTAAAAACTATAAATGATAAAAATATTTTAAAATCTAAAATCTGAAATAAATAAAATCAGAAGGATTTCCATCGTAAAAAAACACTATAGAACTAAGAATGATCATTAAGAAAATTGTCCAGTATCTGAGTTTTAATGATGCAATTTTTTTCAAAGTATTTGGTTTCATAAATACTAGAAAATGCAATATAAAAAATAAGATCATTAATGCAACAGGAAGTTTATGATGAAGTAAGAAAGAAAGTATGTTTCCAGTTTGAAAATCAAATAATACATATTTCTCAATAGAATATAACATATAATCAGTATTAGAAACTCTAAATGGAATCCATGCTAAAAATACAAAATATTGAGTAATTAAAATTGAAACAATTTTACCAAGTCTACTTTTAAAAAATGGATGTACTTTCAAATGAGGAAATTTATTTAAAATAACTCTATGAATTGCAAGATATACTCCATGAAGCATTCCCCAAATCACAAAATTCCATGAAGCCCCATGCCATAATCCCCCAAGAAACATTACTGCAAATAAATTGAAATATGTACGATAATTTGATTTTCTATTTCCTCCAAGAGGAATGTAAAGATAGTCTCTCAACCAACTTGATAATGAAATATGCCATCTATTCCAAAAATCAGATGGAGATGTGGCAAAATAGGGCTTGTTGAAATTTCTAGGAACTTTAAATCCAAGAATTAAAGCAGCGCCTATTGCAATATCAGAATAGCCTGAAAAATCACAATAAATTTGAATACCAAATGCTAATGTTCCCATCACTATTGAAAAAGAATCCAGGCCAATAGGATAGACAAATATTTCATTTGCAAGAAGACCAATATTATCTGCAAAAAACATTTTTTTAAAAAATCCAAATGCCATTAGAGTTATTCCAAATTTGAGATTAGCATCATTGATAAGAATTTGACGTAATTTTACTCCAGTTTCTAATTTATCAATTTTTTCTCGTAGTTGAGGAAGAAAATCTTTGGCTCTTAGAATAGGTCCGGCTACCAATTGCGGGAAAAATGCTACAAAGAGTGCAAATTCCCTTAAAGTTTTACTTGGTGTTAATTTTCCTCGATAAATATCTACAGTATAACTGATACTTTGGAAAGTATAAAACGAAATTCCAATTGGTAAAGCTAAATCAAGTAAAGGAATTTCGGAAGATAGATCAATATAATTCCCAAATATATTAAATTGTGTAATTGCAAAATCAGTATATTTAAAAAATCCTAAAAGTCCCAAATTACCAGCTAAGCTTAACGTGAGAAGATATTTCTTTTTGATTTTATTTTTTGTATTCCAAATTTCTCGACCTACATAATAATCAAGAAGAGTTGACGCAATTAAGAGAACAATTAGATAGTTACTAGAATAATAGAAGAAGAAATAACTTGCAAGAAGTAAGAAAATGTGTTGAAATTTTCTATATCTAATAATTGTAACTACTGCTAACACTAATACAAAAAAGATTACAAAGTCAATTGTTGTAAACAGCATTATCGTTCAATCTCCAAATTAATCATCGATGCAACATCATCACTATAAATTAATGATTCTATATTATATGCAACATGTGTTGGATTTCGCCATATTTCCAAATCTTGATACCTATCAGTAAAATTATAGAAATTTAATTCAAAATTGTTTGTAGTATTTAAAATCAAAGATGTCAGAAGTTGTTGTTGTGATATTGGGATATTTTCTAAATACGAACGATGATGAGGAGGAGTAAAAATTACTACTTGGATATTGTTTTCTTCTAATTTTTGAATTATTTTATAAAAATTTTCAATATTTGAAAGACTAAAAGGTTGCACAGTAGAAGAATATTGTATATCTCGATTTATTATCGTATTATAAGTATAAAATGTCATAAATGGAGAATAAAACTGATAAAATGTTTCAGAATCTGGGAATAAATTTGAATTTTGAAACAAATTTCTTATAGCATGAAGAGTAATTAATTTTGGATTTATTGGATCAGGATCAATTCCATCATTAAGCATAGGATCAAAAAATTGTTTTAGATTAGGTAATGGATCTTCTTTTTCGTTAGATTTTGAAATCTGAAGATCAGAATATGAAATACCATAAAAAACAATAGATGGTTTTAATTCAATCATCTTATCTACAAATTGAATTCTTTTCGTAGGATTGTCTTCGTTATATGATAAATTATAAACAACAAAATTAGAATTTTTGTTTGAAACTTGTTCATTAACAAAAGTAGAATTCATTTCACCAACATGACTTGAACCAATAAGTAGAATTTTATTTGTGTTATCAAAGGTTTGAGTAAAAAATTTATCAATATTTTCTTTAGAATCAAGATTAGGAGTTTTTTCATAGAGAAAATAAAATAATGTAAATGTAATAAAAAAAGCAAATAATACGGCTAACGGAATTTTTAGATTCATATTTCATTCAAATTTTTATGCTATAAAATTTTTTGATAATTAATTTAGCATTACTAAATATTACAAAATCAAGTAAGATTAAATTCAAAATTAAATATAACCCAATTTACGCAGTTTTGCTTCAATCTTCTTTTCTTCTTCTGCATCAAAAAGTTGTTCAGTCTTTTCAAAATTAAAGCCATGCTCACTTTGTAGATCCATTAATAGAGATTCCATTTTATCTGCAACATCAGGTTTTTCGTTAATTATATTATATTCTTCTAAAGGATCATTTTTCAGATCATAAAGATGAATGTTTTCTTGTAAATTCTTATTTCGAAAATATTTGTACTCAGATGTTCTAACTCCTACAATATTCTGTGAAATGAATTTAGGAGCATTTGGAGAACCATCTAAAAATGCTGGAAGTTCTTTCATTGATTCATTGTGAATTAATGGAAGTAGACTTGTACCACGTTTTCCAGTTTTTGGATTATCTAATTGAATTAAATCTATGATTGTAGGAAATATATCAACACTTCTTACTTGTTGATTAATTTTTTTGTTTAAAGGAACACCTGCGCCTAAAAAAAGTAATGGTACTTTATAACGTTCATCATAAACTGTAGAGGTACCCTTAACAGAACGTTTCATAATACGTTTTTCAAAAGGTTGAAGATTAAGTTTATCTACTCGTTCCAATTCTGGTTCCATTTTTTTATTTACAATATTAAATGCCCTTTTTGAATAAACTTTGGATAATTTTTTCCTAAGTGGCATTAAGAAAGTAGGAAAAGATAAAGCAATTTTATGACTTAATCCAAAAGTAATACCAGGTTTGTATTCTCTTGCTAGAATGTTTTGATCATTAAATTCCTGCATTTTTTCGGTATAGATACCTGCTTCACCGCCATGATCAGAGGTGATCACAACAAGAGTGTTTTCTAAATTAACATTTTCAATAATTTTACCAATCCATTCATCCATAGCAGATACTAATCGTTCATGATGATTACTACCAAATTTTGAATCATGTATTTGTGGAGGACCTTCATCCAGTCTAGTTTTTTTTGAGTATGCTAACAAATGTAAATCATACAGATGAACATAGTATAACCAAGGTTGTTTCAGGGTATCTGATTTTAAAAAATCAATAATTTTTTTTCCTAATCCATTCCATAATTTTAAAGAATCATAATAGGTATCAATATTATGGAAAATCTTTTCTAGTCCTAAAAAATTCAGAACTTCTTGATGAAGAGCATAAGTAGTATACCCATTGTCAATAAAGTTTTGAATATTGTTTGGGTTATTTGAATTTAAAGTAAAAATATTATCATCTTGGATAAGTGCTTCAAATGGATGTAAAGAAGTCATTATACTTGCAATAGATGGAACAGTGCACGAACCATGACAAATGGTTTGAGTAAAATAAACTCCTTTTTTAATAATTGAATCAATATTTGGAGTGATGGATGATTTATCAGATCCATAAAATCTATCTGAACGTAGTCCATCAAGAATTATAAATAAAACATTGGGTTTCATTAGTCAATTATTATTTTTCACTGATAAAAAGTTAAGCATAATTTTAAGTTATTATTATAGAAACAATTCGTTATTTCATGGATATTAAAGATGTAATTAAAACGTCAAAAGAAAATATAGTTTTTCAAAGACATCCTCTAAAATTTATGCTCGCTGTTATTTTAATGAAAATAGGGATTTCAAAATTCTTAAAAATTGATAGAAAATATTACATCTTGCACTTTTTTCCCACACCATGGAGCAGAACGATGTGGATTGAGCCAGATTATTGGAGTGAACAAGATGATTTTTTTTATTCATATATTCAAAAAAATGATAAAATTATTGATGTAGACGCAAACATAGGAACAATTACTTTGACATGTGTTATGAAAACAGGTAAAGAAGGAAAAGTATACTCGATAGAACCAAATCCTGTAATTTACAAATATCTTCAAAATAATATAAAATTAAATCATATGAACAATATCAAAACATTCAACAATGCAGTTGGGGATAAAAAAGGAACAGTTCTTTTCTCAATAATACGTTCAGATGGGCAATCAAAAATTATTGAAAAAGGATTTGTAAAAGATCCAGTCATACAACAAGGAAAAAAGATCAAAGTTCCAATTAGAACTATCGATGATCTAGAGATAGACGAATTAGAATTTTCTTTAATGAAAATAGATGTTGAAGGATATGAAAAATTTGTAATTCACGGTGCAAAAAATTTAATTAAAAAAATAAATTGTATATATTTTGAGGTTGTTAAAAAAAATTATGAAAAATATGGTTATACTCCAAAAGAGATATTTGATTTTTTAATTAATGAAGGTTTTCAATTGTTTATCATTTCAGAAGGAAAAAAAATTACTCCGATCATGACAGATTTTAATCCATATGCTGCTAATGTCTTGGCTATTAGAAAAATAGATGATTTTTTAAAAAGAACCAAATTTACTTTAGAAGATGAAAAATAATTTTTAAAATACAATTAAATTAATGATTTCATCAATTCAACAAGTGATTCTACTGCTTTATCATTATTTAGTTCTGTAAGAGTATATTTTCTACCTTGTTCAGCAATTTTTTGCCAATGTTCATTATCAGGATCTGATAAGTATTCTTCAAATTTTTGTTTGTAATTTTTTTCATTAATAAAAATTGCAGTTTTATTATCTTCATATCCTAAATATTGTCCTTTATTCAAGTCAGTGATTTCCATAAATGACAAACAGCCTGCAGCAGAAATTTCCCAATATTTTATTGTAGGATAAAAAGTTGTAGCCACAATTGCAGCTCTATATCTAGAAAGTAATAATTGGTAATTATCATGAGTATATTTTTTTTTAATCATTCCTGTATGGACAACGTAAGGCAAATCATTACAAATTGTTCTTAATTTATAGAAATACCAACTAGATTGTTTTGGATTTAAAATTCTATTTGCTATTCTTGATTTAATAGTTGACTTACCTACAGCACCAGAATTCAAAATTTTATCTTTAATTCGATCTTGAAAATTTTTTGTTTTTTGATATAATGTTGGTTCTAGTCCAAAAACGATTGTTTTGTATTTAAAATGTTTTGGATAAAATTTATGAAAATATTTTTCATGCATGAAATTAAAATAATAATCAATTTTGTATTTTTCATGAAATGGAATTTTTTTTGTTTTTAAAGCATCATGTGGATCACCAACTCTAGAAATTACAGGAATTTTTAATTTTTCAATACCATGTAACGTATCAGGAGTTCCTGAATTATGATTTGTTGGTAAAAGTATTACGTCAAATTTATCTTTTAATTGAGTAGTATCAAAAGAAAAATCAGCTGGAAAATAAGTAATTTTTAATGTTTTATTCCTGGGTAATGCTTTCATGAAAAAATCATAAGTTGTATTATCAAAATGCTGCCCAGTAAGGAATTTGCTGGAAGGTTTGTAAATGAATGCGACTTTGATTTTTTCAGACAATTTATTTAATTATATCATGTACTGTTATTTTTTAGCATTTTTGTTAAACCATCTTTAAGATTAGTTTTAAATTTCCAATTTAGTAAATTTGATGATAATTCGGTATCAGCTTGACTGAACTTCACATCGCCTTTTAATGGATCACAGTATTCAGGTTCAAGATTCAAAGAATATAATTTTATCATTAAATTAGCAAGATCCGTTATAGAGGTAGCAATTCCAGTACCTATATTAAAAAATCCATGCTTTACAGGACTTTCTATAGCTGCTAAATTAGCTTCTGCAACATCTTCAACAAAAATAAAATCACGTAATTGTTTTCCATCACCAAAAATAACAGGAGGTTGTTTACGTTCTAATTTATCCATAAACTTTGTAATAACACCTGCATATGATCCTGTTTGACCACGTCCAAAAATATTGAAATAACGTAAGCCGATTACTTCTAAACCATCTTCAAAATATTTCTTAGCTAATATTTCATCTTTTAATTTTGTTTGTCCATATGGATTTATTGGATTACATGAAAATTCTTCAGTAATTGGAATACTTTTTACATTTCCATAAACACTTGAGCTACTTGCATATACAATTCTAATATCAAATTTTTTACCTATCTTTAGAATATTTTCAGTCCCAACTACATTTACTTCATGATATTCTTTTTGCTTAGAAAATGATTCCTGAACAATAGTTAATGCTGCTTCATGAAAAATTCCATCAACTGAATTTAATATTTCTTCAATTTTTTTATAATTTCTAATATCAGCATTAAAGAATTTTATTTTATCTAAAATTGTAGATATGTTCTCTTTTTTTCCAGTATGAAGATTATCAATTATTATTACTTCATGTCCTTGTTTTACCAGAAGTTTTGCAATATTACTTCCTACAAAACCAGCTCCACCTGTAATTCCAAACTTCACAACGAGTGCTATCATCGGGGTTCTTTAAGTTTTAAGAAAAAAATTATCCAAAACTACATAAATAATGATTTAATTGTTTTAATTAGTTGAGGGGATGAAAAGGTATGAGTGAAAATAATAAAATTTTTAGTATGAATTCTGATGAATTAATTCAATCTATACAATCAGGAAAACTCAAAGTTTGTATTATAGGAATTGGAAGGATTGGATTACCCACAGCATTATCATTTGCAAATTCAGGATTACCAACAACAGGACTAGATGTAAATACTGAATTGGTGGATTCCATAAATTCTGGAATATTTCCTTTAAAAGATGAACCTGGGTATGATGTAATATTTGAAAGAGTTGTTAAAAATGATAAATTTCACGCTACGACAGATATTAAAAAAGCAATTCCTTCATCAGATGTAATTGTATTATCTTTACCAACACCTATGGATGAAGATAATATTCCTGATTATTCAGCTTTGAAATCTGTAGGAGTACAATTACATGAAAATCTAACTCCAGGTTCAATTGTAATTGTTGAGAGTACTATTGAACCAGGGTTTATCGAAAATGAATTGATTTCCATTATCGAAGGAAAGGATAATCGTTTATCTGCAGGGAAGAATTTTGGAATTGGTGTATGTCCTGAAACTGCAAATCCAGGTCAAATAATGAATGATTTTAATAAATTACCAAGATTAGTTGGTGCTATTGATGAAAAAACAGCTAATATAATAACAAAAATTTATGGACATGTTTTTACTGTTGAACTTATTTCTATGACTGACTGTAAAACAGCTAATGCTGTAAAATTAACAACTAATGTATTTCGAGATATTAACATAGCCTTTGTAAATGAATTATCATTATTATTTGAAAAATTGGGAATTGATGTTTATGAAGTGTTAGAAGCAGCAAAAACAAAATATAATTTTCAAATTCATTATCCAGGAGCTGGTGTAGGAGGACCATGTTTACCTGTAAATTCATATCAAATTTTAAACTCGGCAAGGTCAGTAGGAATGAAAAATTTCAAGATGGTTGAAGCTGGAAGGCAAATTAATGAAAAAATGCCCTTACATGTAGTTGATCTTTTATTAGACGCATTTAAGCAAGTTAGAAAAGATATCACAAATAGCAAAATTTTGATATTAGGTGTTACTTACAAACCAGATGTCAAAGATATTCAATTAAGTCCTGTTGAAGACATCATCAAAAAATTATTAGAGTTAAATGTTGATGTAAAAATTTATGATCCATATTTTAAATCAGAGATTGTTTTTAATATTAAAACTGAAAATGATTTTGTAAAGGCTATTCATCAAGTAGATGCAATAGTATTAACTACTGCTCACAAAGAATTTCATGACTTAGAACCTACATTTCTTGCTCCAAGAATGAAAACACCCATTGTAGTAGATGCCAGGGGAATATTAGATCCTGATTTATCAAGAAAAGCTGGTCTAATTTTTAGGGGATTAGGTCGTGGAAAAATCCAATAGGATAACACTCAATCCTACATCAATAATAGACATCTTAACATTAAGATATGATCCAACGCAATATTCACCTTTAGAAAAATTATCGTGGGAAGATTTTGTTCCACAAAATAAGATATCTTTCGAATATATTGAAAAAAATTTAGAAGATACGATTACAAAAAGTATTGGAAAGATAGAACCCAAATCCATAGCAATTGCATTGAGTGGTGGAATAGATTCTATGTTAACATTAGCAGTTCTTAAAAAAAAATATCCTGAAACAAATATTGAAGCAATCTCTGTTAAATTTGCAAACAGTATTGATGAAACAATTTCAGCAAAAAAAATAGCAGACCATTATAAAATTAATCATCATATTTTGGAATTAGAAAATTATTTAGAAGAATTACCCAAAGCCATCAGTATTATAAAATTACCATTTTGGGATCTACATTGGTATTATGTAGCTAAAAAAGCTAAAACATTATCGAAGTTTATTGCCTCAGGGGATGGAGGAGATGAATTATTTGGAGGGTATACTTTTAGATATAAAAAATTCTTATCATTAGTTTCTGAAAAATCAAAACCCGAAGAAAAAATTTTGGCATATTTAGAATGTCATGAAAGAGATAGGGTGCCAGACCAAGAAGAGATATTTGGAAATAAAGCAAAATTTACATGGTCAGATATTCATTTAATTCTTCTACCATATTTTAATAATCCTTTACCACTTTTAGAGCAAGTTTTTTTAGCAGATTATAATGGTAAATTACTATATAATTTTGCGCCAATTAATTCAAGCATTAATCAACATTTTGAACTTAAACCAATTACACCGATTCTGTCCAAAGAAATGATAACATATGCAACACACATATCATCAATAGATAAATATGATTTAAAAAGTGATCTTGGAAAAATTCCTTTAAGAAAAATTCTTTCAAGATATCATATAGATTCCTTCATTACAGAAAAAAAAATAGGTTTTTCTGTTGACACTATAAATCTGTGGAAAATACGAGGGAAGAAATTATGTGAAGAGTATCTTTTAGATTCAAGAGCAGTGAAAGATGGATGGATAAACTCTGATTGGGTTAAGAAAAATATAGCTAAAAAAGAATTAGACGTGAAATATGTGAACAAATTTTTAGGATTACTTGCTTTAGAAATATGGTACAGATTATTTGTTACAAATGAAATGAAACCAGATGAGAAACTAAATTAACACTATTAGATTTTAACAGAACTTAGAAAGTCTTTTGCAATTTTATCCCAATTAAAATTTGATTCTACAAATTTTCTTCCAGCATTACCCATAAACTTAGATTTTTTTGAATCATTTAATAACAATGTAAGTTTTGCAATCCAAGCATCAGAAGCACCAACATCTATAAGAAAACCTGTTTCATTATTTTTCATAATTTCTGGAATTCCACCTACATTAGTTGCAACTACAGGTTTTTGCATTAATTGGGCTTCTTGTAAAGTAAGTGGAGACATGTCAATACCACTTACTAGTGCATAAACATCAATTTCTGATAGATATTCTCTAACTTTATCCGGATATTCTAAAGCCCCTAGCCATTTAAAATTTGGAAATTTTCCCAATTCTTGTAAAATTTTATCTCTATATGGTCCATCTCCTACCCAATAGAAAGTAACTTCGGGCATAGCTTCAAGAACTTTTTTTAATATAAACATCTCACGTGCTTTTCCCCAGATGACGGCTCCTTGAAGTAATCCAACACAAGGATGTTTTAAATTACAACCATCTGTAGTGGACCACCGAGTGGGATCAATTCCCTGATACAATACACTTGATTTATTGGGATAATGAACATCAACGATATTTTTGAGGTGATTGCAAATTGGAAATATTTGTGTGCAATCTTTGAAAATTTGTTTTGCCATTCTATCTTTAAACCACAAAGCTGTACGTTTAACTGGAAAACGATAAAGAGTTTCTTTAGCCCATTGAATTTCAGACCAATAATCTCCACGAAGATGTACAAAAAGTGGTATGTTTGATTTCAATGCTGCTAATCCAAAATGAGCATGTCTATCAATAAATATAGCGTCAGGTTTGAATTCATCAATTAAATTATTGAATTTTTTTTTTGTATCGAACCATTTACTTATTTGTCTACTTGGAAAACCGGTATAAATTTCAAGATCTGAAACAAGACAATATTCAGAACCTAATCGATTTAATGCTTCTCCAAATTCCTGCAAGTGAAAAAATTTTGAACTTGCACCTGCAATTAATAATTTCAATATAGAATAAATTCTATTCAGATGTTTTTTAATGTTGAGATTTTCTTAAGAGAATACAGTAAAATATGCAAATTTTTTAGAATCATACTTTTAATAATCAATAAAAAATATCAATATAAATAAATGAAAACAATAAATAAAATCATTTTTGCTGTGATATTTTCTTTTATGTTTACATTATCCATATTTTTAATAATTTTTAATCAATTTCCAACTGAAGATAGTAATCTAAAGGATCATTCTTTTTTTTATCAAAAATTTGATCCAAAAAATGAAAAAATTCTTCTTTTAGGTTCTAGCCATACAGGTCAAATTAATTCTACATTATTACAAGATAATATTTCAGATATTGATGAAAATGTAATTATTTATAATTTGGCATATAATACTGATACACCCAAAAAGAGAGTAGAGCAATTAAAACAAATTATATCATTACAACCATCTTTGATTTTTTATGGAATTTCTTATAGAGATTTTGGTAGTATTGATATTGAACAAGATTCTCCTTTAGAAGTTAATAATTTTCTGAGTGATTTTTTGGATCAAATTTTTAATGTAAATAAAATTAATCCTAAACTCATAACTCTTCAAGCTATAAGAGATATTTTTAGTTCGACCAATATTTTTCCACCAGAAGGAGATAGAATATACTTAGACAATCAACCGTTTTTTTCATATGATAGATCTCAAATGATCATTGTAAGCGATGAAGAACTACAAAAACAAAAAGTCACTACAAAAATACTTGATATTGAAAAAAAAGATACAAATGAGAAATTTCAGTATTTCAAAAAATTTCTTCAAGAAATGAAAAATGAAAAAATTGAAGTTGTTATTTTTACAACTCCAGTTCACAAATATTATTTACAAAAGATTCCAGAAAAAGATAAAAAAGAATTTCAATTAATGTTAAATGAGATTGAAAAAGAATATAATTTAAAAATTTATAAATTTTCTGATAAATATACTGATTTGCAAATTTGGTATAATTTATCCCATGTTAGTTACAACAAAAAAGCTATGATTTACAGTGAGGGAATTTCTAAAATGATAATTTCTGAATTTAATGATAATTTAATAAATTAAATATTTTATTATATCCACCAATTTATTTTAAAATGATGAATTAATATACTCAATAAAGACGAAAAGTATATGCGTCAAAATATTGGTTATCGTGGATGGTATTATTTTAGAATGGGGTGGAGTACTTATTTTGCATTTATCTTTGCTGCTATTAACACATTAATTATAACATATTATTTAGCAATTGAGCGATATCCTGCATTACAAGCTATATTTCCTTCATTCATAAATTATGTGCTAATTATTACGACGATTGGTATTCCTGTACTAGTTTTTATTGGATATGCACATTGGAAAAGAACTCCAGCATTTAGATCCGAAGTTGAGATTAGCTATGAATCTGATCCATACAGAAGTAGATTACTTCTCAATTCTGAAATGAGTGTAAAAATTAATTTAAAATTAATGGAGATTATGCTTCGAGTATCACAAGGAGAAAAAATTTCTCAAGAAGAAATCGATAAAATAATTAAATTAAAAAATGAACTTTCAGATTTTGTTGAAAAAAGAATATTTAAAGACAGAAAAGATCTTCAATTCTTTAAAGACAAATTAGACAAAATGTAATAATTTTTTTATTTTTTTTTTTAATTATAATTTTTTT
>Ga0208879_1000612_pt1 | contig 36284 bp, 33 predicted proteins | sample Knorr_S15_td_Bot_FD_185605 | JGI IMG/M metagenome (GOLD analysis project Ga0208879, IMG submission 185605) | Marine microbial communities from Southern Atlantic Ocean transect - Knorr_S15_td_Bottom_ad_5009_LV_A (SPAdes) (version 2) | ecosystem: Environmental > Aquatic > Marine > Oceanic | place... | reverse complement strand
ACCGGAGACGGTCACAATGCCGTCATCATCCACATTCACATCACACTCTGTATCTGCAATGATCTTTTTGATGTTTTTGCCTCCCGGTCCGATCAGACCCCCGATTTTTTCAGGATTGATCTGGATCGACATTATCTTGGGCGCATACTGTGACATAGTCTGGGGTTCAGAGACTGCATCGTACATCAAATCCAAAATATGTTCACGCCCTGCCTTGGCCTGTGCTAGCGCTTCTTTCAGCAGGGTGAATGAAATCCCTTCAATTTTCAGGTCCAGTTGAATTGCGGTGATTCCTTCCCTTGTTCCCGCAACTTTAAAGTCCATATCGCCCAGGTGATCTTCAGCACCCAGGATATCGCTGAGGATTGCATGGCGTTTTCCATCGGTAATGAGTCCCATGGCAATACCGGCCACGTGTCCCTTAATTGGCGCGCCTCCGCTGATAAGAGCCAGGGATGCGCCGCAAATGCTGGCCATGGAGGATGAACCGTTTGATTCCATAATTTCGGAGACAAGGCGAATTGTATAGGGAAAATCATCATGGTCAGGAAGAACAGGTTTTAAAGACCGTCCTGCCAGGTGACCGTGCCCGATTTCACGCCTGCTGGTAAATCCTATTCGTCCGGTTTCACCCACACAATACGGCGGAAAATTGTAATGAAGCATAAAGTTTTTCTTTGTATCCAGGTCCATGGTGTCAATTATCTGCTCATCCCGGGGACTCCCCAATGTCAATACGACCAGCGCCTGTGTTTCTCCCCGCGTGAACAGGGCAGATCCATGTGTCCTGGGTAGAAAATCTGTTTCAATGGTGATGGGACGAATATCAGTGCTCTTTCGGCCGTCACTCCGTACACCCTTTGCCAGGATTTGCTCCCGGAAGGCTTCCTTCAAATGATCGCTTACATAGCCGTCAATAATCTTTTCAGATTCAGGGTATGCTTCTTCCAGGTCAGAAAGCGCTTTTTCGTGAATAGCTTCGATGGCTTTTTCTCTTTTCAATTTATCGGAGATTTGGATAGCTTTATCAATATCTGCTTTTACGGCGGATTCCACGGCTTTTTCCAAAGCTTCGTTCTCATCAGCCCCCGGTATCGCTCTTTTCTCTACCGCGAAATCAGCCACAACCTGCTTCTGAAGATCAATGATCTGCTTAATGAAGTCATGCGCAAATTCAAGCGCCAGCACAAAATCCTCTTCGGAAATTATTTTTGCTTCTCCTTCTACCATCACAACTGTCTGTTCGTTTCCGGAAACAATTATGTCCATGTCGGATTCTTCAATTTCGCTTCGGGTTGGATTCACAACAAATTCCCCACTGCGCCTGCCGACTCTCACTGAAGCGATCGGTCCGTTCCAGGGAATGTCAGAGATCATTAAAGCGCAGGAAGCGCCTACCCCGGCCAGGGTATCCGCCATATTTTCTCCATCACTCGACAGGGTTGTGATCATAACCTGGGTTTCATATTTAAATGATTTCGGAAACAAAGGCCGGATAGGCCGGTCTGTTAAACGGCTGGTGAGAACTTCATGCTCTGATGGCCGTGCTTCCCTTTTGAAAAAGCCGCCTGGAATTTTTCCGGCTGCGTAATGTCGTTCCCGGTATTCAACCTGGAGGGGAAACCAGTCTATATCTTCCCTCATGGTCTTGGCTGCGTTCACCGCAGTAATGATCGTTGTTTCCCCGTACTGTACAATCACTGAACCGGAAGATTGCCTGGCAACCTGGCCGGTCTGTATTGAAAGGGTTTTTCCGTTTAGTTTAATTTCATATTTTTTCATTATCATTTTACCTTCTTATGTTTAATTTTTTAACGATATCCGCTAATGACTCGGGATTTATTTTATTTAAATACTTCATCAGTCTTTTCCGCTGGGAGACAATTTTTACCAATCCATGCCGGGAATGGTTATCCTTTTTATGGATATTCACATGATCTGTTAAATCACGTATTCTCTGGGTCAAAAGTGCAACCTGTACTTCTGTTGCGCCTGAATCATTATTTGTTTTACCATATTCTTTAATAATTTCTTTTTTCTTTTCAGTACTTAACGGCATTACACCTCCTAAATATACTTTTGCATTAAGGATAAACTTTCCTGTTTATCCTGGTTTAGTTGTTCAATTAATTCTTTTTCAGAATTAAATTTCTGTTCATCACGGATTCGTTCCAAAAATTCAATCCTGATTTCTTTGGAATAAAGATCGACCGAATCTAAATCAAAAAAATGTACTTCCATCACAAAATTACCTTCATCAAAAGTTGGACGAAATCCCAGGTTGCACATTCCATAAAATTGTTCTTCATTCACTCTGCCGCGGGTCAGGTACACCCCGTTTTTAGGAAGCAGCTGGTTTTTTTCAACCGGGACAAAATTCGCGGTGGGAAAGGACATTCTTTTCCCCCTGCCGCTACCGTGAATCACTTTTGCACAAAACCCATAGACCCATCCCAGTTCAAAATTGGCCCGGCGGATAAACCCTGACTGGATCAATTCACGAATGTGTGAACTGGAAATTACTACTCCTTCATCAGCAAAGGGCGTTACAATATCTACCTCGATTTCCTTATCTGAAAAATAGGATTGAATGAACTCAGGGCTTCCACCCCGCTTATACCCGAAATGATGGTCATATCCAACGATTACATGGATGGGATGAAAATATTTTATTACCACCTCTTCAAGAAAATATTTTGCGGTTAAATGGGAAAATTCTTTTGTGAAGGGAATAATTAAGACTGTGTCAACCTGGTATTTTTCAAGGATGGATATTTTAGCATCTAAATTCATGAGAAGCGATAATTTATCGCTGCTCGTATCCAGCACATGCCTTGGGTGAGGATCGTAGGTAATCAATACTGACTGTATATTTTTACTCTTTGCGTGTACTACAACCTGCTTCACTATTTCCTGGTGTCCGCGGTGTAACCCGTCAAAAGTACCCATTGTTACCACACTTCCGGAAATTGGAACGGCATCGTTCAGGCTTCGATAGATAACCATTGTTCTGAAAACTCATCAATTGTCTGGGAATTCTTTACATCGAACTCACCTACAGCTGTTCTGATTAATTTGGTTAAGTGCCCTGCAGTTCCAAGGGATTTGGCAATATCATGTCCTAGCACACGTATATAAGTGCCTTTGGAGCATTTTACAGAAAAACTGAGAAATGGTGATTCATAGGATATGAGCTGAAGTTTATAAATGTGTATATCCACTGGATCACGATGGACAGTCTGATTTTTTCGCGCAAGTGTGTACAGGCGGACTCCCTTTACCCGTTTCGCGGAAAACATAGGGGGCGTCTGTTTTTGTTCACCCAAAAACCCTGCAAAAGTTTTGTTTATTTTATGAACTGTTAATTTTGGGACAGGTGCTGTTTCTATAACTTTTCCTTCCCTGTCCATTGTATCAGTACCAATGCCAATTTTTAATGTTGCTTCATAGGTCTTGTCAGTACCGGCTATGTGCGACAATATTTTCGTATCCTTACCGGTTCCGATAATTAATACACCTTCCGCAAATGGGTCCAGCGTGCCGGCATGGCCTACTTTTTTCTCGTTCACAATATTCCGAAGTTTTTTTACCACATCAAAAGAAGTCCAGCTGACTGGTTTATAAATATTAGCGATCATTTTCTTTTTTGGATGTAATTGATTTGAGAACTTTCTCTATTTTTTCACTGTACACCCTTGATTCATCAAAAATAAATTGAAGATCCGGTGTGTTTTTTATGTGGAGTTCGGGGCCCATGTATTTTTTAAATGCTTTTGTTAACCTGTTTAAATCACGTTCGATCTCTGTTATCTCTTTTTTGGGTTGATACACACTAAAATATACTTTTGCAAGATGAAAATCAGGAGACAGATCAACGCCGGTGAAAGTCACGAACCCAAACAGAGAAAGATCAATATATTTTATTGCGATCTCACCTAGTATTTCCTGAATTTGTTCACCGACACGCTGAGTCCGTTTATACGGGAGCTGCGCTCTCAAGTTTTCTTTTGACTTCTTTAATTTCATATATTTCAATCACATCGTCTTTCTTATATTTTTTTACGTCTTTCAGGGCAATACCACATTCCATACCCTCCTTTACCTCTTTAGCATCATCCTTAAAACGCTTCAGGGATGCAATCTGCTGGCCTTCGGAAATAATTTCATCATCACGGATAAGCCGGGCAAATCCATTACGTTTAATAATGCCTTCTGTAACCTTGGAACCGGCAATAAAACCAATCTGGGGTATCTTAAATTGTTCAAGAACGATTGCCTTGCCAACTATTTCTTCAACTTTCTCCGGTTCAAGCAGCCCTTCCAGGGCCATTTTTATTTCTTCCACAACCTGGTAAATAACATTGTATGTCCGCACTTCCACCCCGGTTTGCTTTGAGAGAAGTTTAGCATTTGGTGATTCCTTGACGTGGAACCCTATTACAACTGCATTGGAAGCCTGGGCTAACAAAATATCTGATTCAGATACAGGTCCTACGGCCTTATGAATTATTTTTATATTCACTTCTTCTGTATTTAACTTTTGCAGAGTTTCCGATAACGCATCAATAGAACCATCTACATCGCCTTTAATCACCAGGGGAAGTACATTGATTTCTCCCTCTTTAATCATGGATGATATAATATCTAATGAATGGACGGCAGTTTTCTTTTGTTCTATTTCCCTTTTTAATCGTTGTCGGTCTGTGGCGAGTCTTTTTAATTTTTTCTCATCTTGAATTACCCTTAAGATATCTGCTGCTTGAGGTACCTTCTCAAAACCCAGGATTTGAATTGCGTCTGAGGGATAAGCTTCCTTGATCCTCTGCCCTCTTTCATTTATGATAGCGCGTACTTTACCGGGGTAATCATTACAAATGAATAAATCACCAACGGATAAAGTTCCTTTTTGAATAAGTACTGTGGCTACCGGGCCCAGTCCTCTATCTATCCGGGATTCAATAACAGTACCATGGGCGGAACAGTCAAAATTTGACTGTAAATTTAACATCTCTGATTCTAGAAGAATTCCATCAATCAAAGCATCCATGCCGGTACCTTCTTTTGCAGAAACCTCGATGGACTGTACCTTCCCTCCCCAGTCTTCAACCAGGATTTCATTATCAGAGAGCTCACGTTTTACCTTTTCTGCATCAGCCCCCGGCTTGTCAATCTTATTGATAGCAACCACAATGGGAACCTGGGCGGCGCGGGCATGGCTAATTGCTTCGATAGTTTGGGGCATGACTGAATCATCGGCAGCGACAACAAGAATTACGATATCTGTGATTTGTGCACCCCGGGAACGCATGGCTGTGAATGCTTCATGTCCCGGAGTATCTAAAAAGGTAATCATTTTATTATTTTTTTGTTCAACTTTATAGGCACCAATATGTTGTGTAATTCCCCCTGATTCTCCAGCTACAACGTTTGTATTTCTTATGTAGTCTAGCAGTGACGTTTTTCCGTGATCAACATGCCCCATCACCGTAATAACAGGTGCCCTTGGTTTTGCTTTGGATAAATCCTCCTCAGTATCTTCTAATGGAAAAAGTTCATCACCATATTCGGTTAATTTTTCTACAGCACAATTATTTTCTTCCGCCAGGAGTTGAATCATATCCCAGTCAAGTCGCTGATTAATGGTTGCAAGTACACCAAGACCAAGACATTTTTGGATTATTTCACTGGGCGTTACTTCAAAATACTTTGCTAACTCATCGACACTGGAATATTCCGGGACGGAAATTACTTTTTTCGATGACAAATCTTCTGCTTCATCATTGCTTTCCTTGCCTTTTTTATAAATCTTTTTCTTTGATCTCGTGTCAATTTTAGCTAATGTTTGGCGGACACGTTTCTCGACGCTTTTTTCAGGTACACCGGCTGTACTTCCTGTGCTGGCTGGTTTTGTTCTCCTGATGCCCTGTCCAATTTCTGATTCAATATCTGTTAAATTTATCTTCCTTAGTTTTACTGTTTTGGGTCTCGGTTGAACTTCTGTGTGAGTTGTTTCTTTTTTTAATTTCTTTTGATCTTCCTTTTTTGGTTGTTCCATTTTAACCGTTTCAGGAGCAACCTTTTTGTCAACTAATTCAGAGGCAGCTTTCTTTTCCGCTATTTTCTGCTTTAATTCCTTTTTGGCTTTAAATTTTTCTTCTTTTTCAAGCTTCCTCTGATCCGCCAGTGAAAGCAAATTTATTTTTTTTGTGGATCTCTGGGTATCTCTAAAACGGGTGTCATGTATTTCCCTCCTAATTTGTTCTTTACGATATCGTTCAATAGATTCTTTATCCTTTGAAAATTCGACTAGAACTCGTTGATAATCTCTATCATCAACGGGAGCCATATGACTACTCACTTTAACTCCTTTATCATTGAGAAAAACAATGATCTCTGTATGGGAGATATTTAACTCTTTGGCAATTTGAAAAATTCTTTTTGGACGGTCAGCCATTATTATTTTTTAAAATTATTACTGTCTATCCTGATTTCTTAATTAGGGTTTTTTCTTTTTCATCCGGATTATCGCCTGAGTCATTTTCTACAGTATGAGTTTTGAGTACATCAACATCGTCAGTATTTTCATCATCCTCTTCGTCATCTTTCCGGATTTTTTCTATAAAATCCTGGATTGAATTGTAAATTTTTTCCAGCACGTTTTCTGTAATTTCCTTGATTTCCAACAGGCTGCCTTCACCTTTCGCTTGAAATCCAGAGATAGTATTTATGCCCTCGGCTTGTAAACTTTTTGCAGCTTTTTTGGGGAAATTCGGGATATCAACCAGCAAAGTATTCTGCTCTATTTTTATTTGTTCATATTCCCTCGCTCCAAAGGCATCAATTCTATAATCTATCAGCTGGGATGCAAGTTTTATGTTCATCCCTCCTCTTCCAATTGCTAAGTCCAATTCATCATCTTTAAATATGGCCTCGCAATATTTACGTTCATCATCAATATAAAGGTTAATTGGTTTTGCCGGGGATAGTGCTCTTGAAATTAATACCTCAGTCTTTTCACTAAAATTCACAATATCCACTTTTTCATTGTTTAATTCTCGAACGATGCCTTGAATTCGGCTTCCACGCATTCCAACACAGGCACCAACTGCATCAATTCGACGGTCATGAGAATATACTATTATTTTTGAACGTACACCTGGGTATCGTGAAATGGATTGTATTTCGATTAATCCGTCTTCTAATTCCGGTACCTCCATTTCAAACAATTTAAATAAAAAGTGATTATCACTTCGTGAAACAACTATGTCTGGTCCTTTCGGGGTACTTTCAACTGATTTAATTACAGCTCGAATTGTGTCTTTACGCCGATAATTTTCTGTGGGTATCTGTTCCCTTTTTGGCAAACGAAGTTCCGCAAAACCAATGTTCAAAAAAATATTATCCCGCTGAATTTGACGAATCTCACCTATCACTATTTCTCCGATACGGTTCGAATAATCTTCATAAATATATTGTCTTTCAATATCCTGAATTCGTTGAGAAAAAAATTGTTTTGCGTGCGCAATCATTCTCCGTCCGAAAAAACTGAGATCTATAACTTCAACAAAGGGATCTCCCGGGGCAATGTCGTCCAATTCCGGCTCTTTTTCTCTGGCATCCTCAACCGTGATCTGGTTCAATGGATCTTCAACAACTTTTACAACAGTTTTTTCAGCGTATATTTCAATTTCTCCCTTATCTATATTGACTATGACACTATAGTTCGATGAATCACCGTGCGTTCGTTCAATTATATAGAGAAATAACTCCTCAAGAATCGTTCCTAGTTCCGAACGCTCCACATTTTTATCTCGCGCAAGATCTGAAAATATTTCTATTAAATCTCTATTGATCAAAATTCCTCCAAAGATTTTTGTACGTAGTTATTATCCTTATTTAAATACTTTTTCAATCACACATCCTTTTTCTTCTAGATACAAAAAGTGGGCATTTCACCCACTTTTCACGCAAAAATTTATCACCTTATAACTGCTATTACAAGGTGTTTAATTGCTCTTTATTTTCGTGTTAACAACCCGATTAATTCCTCTGCCTTTTTCTTATTACCAGAGGATAAATTTTCAAGATTTAGTATCATTTGAACAATATTCATTGCCATTTTCTCTTTACCCCCGTACGCATAAAATTCAGCCAAAGCCAATTCCAGGGAATTCCGATTATGTGCAAAAGAACTGAATTTCACTGCCAATTCTAAATGCTCTTCTTCTTTCCTTTGATTTGATTCCCTCTTATAAATATTAGATAAAATAAAATGACCGTTTGATAAAAGGATATTTTCCGATGTACTATTGATAAATTGTTCCAGCCGGGTTTTCGCATTCTCATAGTCACCTTTATCAAAATATATTGATCCCAGATAATACTGGCTGATTTTCCCACTTCTTGTGCTGCCATGTTCATCTGTTAGAACCTCAAATTGAAATTGGGCATTTTCAATATCACCAGTGTCCATTGAGACTAAAGCGTTCCCAAATAAAATATCCGCAGGTTTTTGCCGGGATGCTTGTCGATTGAATACAAAAACAATGATGATAGTCAGTGTAATTATTCCAATTCCTACCCGTAAGATCATTGATTTATTTTTATTATATTTTTCGAAGACCCTGTTGACTGTTTCCAGGAGTGGATCTTTTTTCATCTCTTTTCTAATAAATTTTGCTTTTGGCTTGAGCATCTTTTTTCCTTTCCGTTATGATTTTTTCCCTGTGCCCTTGACAGGGATCGAACCTGTATCTAATCCTTAGGAGGGACTTGTTCTATCCATTGAACTACAAGGGCTGAAAGACATCAAAATTACTTCAAAAATGAAGTTGTGCCAAATGGGAAAGTACCAGGAATTAATACCTTTTCTCAATGGTGAGGTCCCTCGTCATTAATTCCTTGACTACCTTCTTGGCATTTTCTCCACGATAAAGCACCTTATACACTGCCGTTGAAATTGGCATGGAAATGTTATGTCTATTTTGCAGCTGGTATACTGATTCGGTTGTTTTTACACCTTCTGCAACCATTTCCATTTCATCAAGAATCTCCTTCAATTTACGCCCTTTTCCAATTTCTTCACCTACATACCTGTTTCTGCTGTGTTTACTTAAACAGGTAACGATCAAATCGCCAACCCCGCTTAGACCAGAAAAGGTATCCGGATTTGCTCCCATCTTTTCTCCCAGCCTTGTAATTTCTGAAATTCCCCTTGTAATCAGAGCAGCTTTTGTATTGTCTCCAAATCCAATTCCATCAATAATACCGGCTGCTATTGCGATGACATTTTTCACTGAACCACCCAATTCAACACCCAAAATATCTGAAGAAGTATATACACGTAAAGTCTCACTTGAAAAATTATTTTGAACAATTACTGCACTTTCCATGGATGAGCCGGCAGCAACAAGAGTTGTTGGCATCCGAAGTGCTACTTCCTCAGCATGGCTGGGACCATAAAGAGTCACAATATTCCCTGGTTCGATTTTTCCTTCATCAGCAATTACCTGGCTCATTGTCATCAAAGTAGTATTTTCAATCCCCTTGGACAGATTCACGATTATTACCGCATCGCTAATATGTCCATTGATTTCCTTTATAACAGCGCGAACGGAATGGGAAGGAACGGCAATGACAACAATGCCTGCATCAGCCAGCGATTTGTGTAAATCAATGCTAAACCGGATTGAATCAGGAAAAACTAAATCGGAAATGAAAGGGTGCTTCCTGGTTGAATTTAGGTGATTAATTTCTTCCGGGAATTTACTCCAGGCAGTTACAGAATGTCCCATTTCGTCAAGATATTGGGCTATCGTTCCACCCCATGCCCCACAGCCAAGAATCGTAATGGGTAAACTGGTCATTTGTTTTCTTGAATCAATCGGCTGGTTTGCCTGAATATAATTTATCAATCACTTCTGTGCAGTTCTTCACCACAACCTTTCTTTTCACAGAAAGTTTCGGTGTCAACTCACCACTCTCAATAGTCCATTCACGATCCAACAGGGCAACCTTTTTTACCCGTTCATAGCGGGAAAAAGATTCCATGACTGTATTGACTTCCTTCTCAAATAAATCCATAACAATTGGATTTTCACAAAGATTTATTCGATCCATATCCTGAATGTCATTTTTTTCGGCCCATGTATTTAACATTTCAAATGATGGAATAATAAGCGCAGCAATAAAATTGCGACGATCTCCAATCACCAGACATTGTTCGATATATTTTGACAATCCAAGAGCTAATTCAAGCGGAGCAGGAGCAACATTTTTCCCACCGGAAGTCACCAATATGCTCTTTTTACGATCGGTAATCCGCAAGTATCCATCTTCATCATCAAAGTTGCCAATATCTCCAGTTTTGAACCATCCGTCATCATTTAATACTTCCCGGGTTGCTTCAGGATTTTTATAATATCCTTTCATGACATTGTCCCCACGGCAAATGATCTCACCATCTTCGGCAATTTTGACCTCAACTCCATCAATTGGGCTTCCTACTGTACCAAATTTATATAATTCTTCCCTGTTGCAGGTGATTACCGGACTGGTCTCTGTTAATCCATATCCCTCTAAAATAGGAATATTTGCAGAAGCAAAAAATTTTCCTACTTCAGCAGACAAAGGAGCACCTCCTGATATAAAACACCGTAACCTGCCCCCAACCTTTTCTTTTAGTTTGGAAAATACCAGCTTATCAGCAATTTTAAATTGAATACGTAACCAGCCTGTAGGTTCTTGTCCTCTGGTTAAATATTTTGCAGCTTTTGTTCCAACATTTATCGCCCACCAGAATATTTTTTGCCGAACAGGAGGATCACAACTTACTTTATCCAGCACTTTTGCATGAATTTTCTCATATAGTCTCGGCACGGCAATCACAACGGTTGGTTTGACTTCTATCATATTGTCGGCTACTGTATCTACACTTTCAGCATAGTAAGTTGTTCCTCCATTAGAAAAACCGGAATAATGGCCTGACATTCTTTCAAACACATGGCTCAAGGGCAAAAAGGATAAAAACACATCAATTGTTCTAATTTCTATTGCTTTAGATATTGCCAGAATATTTGAAACCAGGTTTTTATGAGTGAGCATAACTCCTTTTGGATTCCCTGTTGTACCACTGGTATAAATGAGTGTTAACAAGTCTTCCGGCTTTGCGGATTTTGCAGCTTGGTCCAAATTGAATCCATTTTCTGAAATATAACCATCACCTCTTTCCAGTATTTCTGCATAACTGAAAATATTTACAGAAGGATCAGACTGGTCATCCATGGCTATAATGCCTTTTAATCCCTGGCTTTCATTGATAAAAGTTAAAACCTTATCAGTCTGCTCCCCATTCTCCGTAATTACATATAAACTATCAGAATCATCAAGAATATATTTTATTTGGTGAGGAACCAGGGTTGGATAAACCGTAACGGACACAGCGCCAAGGCAGGCAATGGCATAATCGCTTATTGCCCACCTGGGGCAATTAGTTGACTGAATTGCAACCTTATCCCCCGGCTTGATTCCCAGATGAGCCAATCCCGCTGCAAACCTTCCAACTAGCTTCTCCACATCCCCATAGGACAATCCTATCCATTCTCCATTTATTTTTTCAAAATATGCGTCCTTTTCTTTATAGGTCTCTACGGATTGCATAAACAATTCTGATATGGTAGAAAATGACATAAAGCACTCCAATTTTAGGTTAAGATGAGGGTCAAATATATTGACAATAATTTTTCCGTACCTCTAATTTCTTTAGTAATATCATCACCATGACAGCCGGGGTGGCGGAACTGGTAGACGCGCTGGTCTCAAAAACCAGTGGGATTTAATCCCGTGTCGGTTCGATCCCGACCCTCGGCACATTAAAAAAGGGCAACCTGAATCATTGCCCTTTTTTAATCGTATAGATTGCCTGCCTGGTGTAAACCGTGAAGGATAGTATGACTGGATAACTATCTATTTACAAAAACGATTGAATCTACATCTTATTTTTGTCATTCCTGCGAAAGCAGGAATCCAGAAAATTTAATTAGTGTGGGACAAATATTTTCTGGATTTCCCGCATGCACAGGGAGGACAGATATAGATTGTACGCCCGGAGGGAGTCGAACCCACGACCTTTGGAACCGGAATCCAACGCTCTATCCAGCTGAGCTACGGGCGCATTTTTATATTTCTTTGTAAAAAATACTCATAACAGCTTCTACCTAACCATCCTTTGACGGAAGCTATCTATCCCCCATAATTCACCGATTGGTGAATGACGGTGGACGGGTGCATAATATATTATTTACTTCAAATAAATTAGTCTAAACTAATCCCAGATTGGAGCGCTGCCGCTTCAACAGTATTTTCCACCAGCATAGCGATGGTCATAGGACCTACACCTCCGGGAACCGGAGTTAACCCGCTGGCTATATCTGTAACACTTTTTCTATCAATATCTCCTACTAATGTATATCCTCTTTCTGAGTCATCTTCCACCCGATTTATTCCAACATCAATCAAGACTACGCCGGGTTTGATGTATGATTTATCCAGAAAATTTGGTACGCCCATCGCAACGATAATAATATCAGCTTGTTTCGTAAAAAACCGAATATCTTTAGTTCCTGAATGACAGATTGTTGTAGTGGCATTGCTGAAAGATTTTTTCAAACTGGTAAGGATAGAAACAGGCCTGCCCACAATATTGCTCCTGCCAATGATAACAACATGTTTCCCGGATAGATCAACATCATAATGAGAAAGAATTCTCATAATTCCTTTTGGCGTGCAAGGAATGAATCGTGGATTGCCAACAGTAAGATAGCCAACATTTTCAGGATGAAAGCCGTCAACGTCCTTGACAGGATCAATAACTTTAATTATTTTATCCTCATCAATATGTTTTGGTAATGGGAGCTGTACTAAAATGCCATGAAAACGATCATCTGCGTTTACATTGCGTATCTCCAAAACAAGTTCATTCTGCGAAATTTCAGCATCTAATCGGATTGTCTCAGTAAATAAATCAAGAGATGTAAACTTGCGGGTTTTACTGCGGACGTACACTTTGGATGCCGGATCTTCACCAACCAGAATTGCGGCTAATCCCGGAGTAATTCCTTTTGATTTCAGCGCCTGAATTCTGGGAACCAGGGACTCATAAACAGAAGTGCTTACCTCTTTACCGGAAAATAATTGAGTCACCGGAATAAGTGTCTATGAAATTTCAGATTATGGATTCGTCGATCAATTCGACCAATGATGAAATTTTGGCATCAACTTCGCTTTTTTCATTTTCTTTCGTTTTTCGTATATTAAAGAGTTCATCAGTGATATTCATCGATGCGAGTATAGCGATACGTGTGGAAGATTGAGCAGTTGGAAGTTCATCCTGAACTTCTTTCATTTTTGAATTTACGTATTCGGCAATACTTTGAATGTATTGGGGATCGGCAGGCGCTTTAACAGTATATTCCTGTCCGAAAATACTTACTTTTACTAAATTACTTTCTTCTGGCATATTTTACCTTATGAGAAATCTTCAACTAACCGGATAATATTTTTTATTTTTTCCTCGATTTGTGCAAGTTTATTTGAAGTTTCAACGGAATGAGAATCTCCTCCGGATGAGTGTTCTTTAACAACTTTCAATTCATCTATTAACAGTCTGATCCTCGTTTCTAATTTTACTAATGATGGCAGTTGATTCATGACCGTAATTTAGCACCAAATGCATTACTAACAACACTGATAATTTCATCAATAATTGGATTTACCTCTTTGTCTTCAAGGGTTTTTGTATCACTCTGAAAAACAAGTTTAAATAAAATACTTTTCATTCCTTCCTGTAGAGAATCGTGGATGAAAATATTTACTGGTTCAATTTCTTTGATCAAGCCTTTTCCGGAATGCATAATTTGATTTTTGATCTCCCCGGCCTGGATTTCTTCCTTTAAAACGAAATTTAATTCTCGTTCAACAATGGGAAATGGTGATATTGCCTTGATTGGTACAAATGTATCGGTGACAGTTACTAAATGTTCAAGGTCAAAAATAAAAGCGAAGACTTCCCCAATTTCCAGATTTAATCTTTGAATAATCTTGGAAGAAACAATTCCTGCAACTCCAATTGATTGATCCCCAGCGGAAACAGTAAAACAGTGATCAAATTCCGGGTGGTCACACTTCTGATAAATCGCTTCTACATGAGCCAGCTGCTTCAGGAGAACATTGATATGGCCTTTTAAAGAAAAATATGATTGCTTTCGCTCACCATTGACATGAACACCTTTCTTATCGATCAACCCATGTACAACACCACAAAGGGTACCTTTCTCAATAATTCCATCAAACCCTTTTTTCTCCTGGCTGTGTACTTGTCCAATTTCATATAGCTGTAGATTTGAGGTTCCATTCTTAATATTATAATCAATTGTTTCAAGCAATCCAGGCAGGAGTGATGTCCTGATATCAGACATAAGAACGCTTAATGGATTGACAACAGCTACACTGGTTTTACCAGAAAGGGAAGCAATTTCTTTAGCCTGAAAGGTGTTATTAACACATTGTCTATATCCCAAACCGGTCAAGCAATTGTGAATTTTCCCAGTACTGGCAAGCGGATCAGGAGCATCATATGTGAATAGACTGGTGAACGATTTTGCAGAGGGAACCGAATCATATCCATAAATACGTATGATTTCCTCAATCAGGTCACTTTCTCTCACAAGATCAGGCCGAAAGGTAGGCGGTATACATTTCCATTCCTCTTTGGATGATTTTTTCCAGTCAATTTCCAGGGAAGTCAACGTTTTCTCAATAAATTTTACAGGAATGGGAAATCCGCCAATATTTTCCAGTTTGGATTTCCTAAATGTGATGGAGGTAGACTGTATTTTCTTCGGGTAGCAGTCCACCATTTCAGATGCCAATTCTCCACCAGACAGTTCCTTCAGCAGGGTAACTATTCTCCAGAAAGCAATTACAGCCCCCTCCGGATCTGCTCCCCGTTCAAACCGGCGGGATGATTCAGTCAACATCCCTAAGGATTTAGATCCTTTCCGAATTGTAATTGGATCAAAATAAGCGCTTTCAATCAGTACAGTTGCCGTTGTGTCAGCAACTGCTGAATCCAAACCGCCCATAATTCCCGCAAGAGCCACGGGGGTTTTTCCATTTGTGATTAAAAGATGTTCAGCATTCAGCGTATGCTTTTCTTCATCCAGGGTGATGAATTTCTCTCCCTTTCTGGCTCTTCGTACACACACTGTTTTTGCAGGAAATTTTTCAAAGTCAAAAATATGAGTTGGATGTCCCATTTCCAATAACACATAATTGGAAATATCAACAAGATTATTGATTGGTCTCATTCCCGCGCATTTGAGAGCATCTGCCATCCATCTAGGTGAAGGTCCAACCTTCACATTTTTTACAATCCCGGCAATATATCTTGGACAACCGTCCGGATCATCAATTTCTACCTGAACGGTTTCACTTTGAGTGTTTGGTTTCAGATCCGAATTCACTTCAAGTTTGTGTAATCTTCGCCCGGTTTTGATCGCAATTTCCCGTGCAATGCCAATGTGAGATAGCGCATCTGGACGGTTGGGTAAAATATCCAATTCCAAGGAAGAAAACACAGGATTTAGAACCTCAGAAATATTCACACCTGCTTCTGTATTATCAGGTAATACCAAAATTCCATCATGTTCATCAGATATGCCCAGTTCTTTCTCGGAACAAATCATTCCTGCACTTTCTTCTCCTCTGATCTTCGCTTTTTTAATGTTAAAATCTCCCGGTAAAACCGATCCGACTTTTGCAAAAATAACTGTTTGACCAGCTTTCACATTGGGCGCCCCACAAACAACATGGAAGGTTTCTTCTCCATCAAACACCTGGCACAGTTTTAATTTATCTGCATTGGGATGCTTTTTGGAGGAGAGAACTTTTGCCGAAACAATTTTCTTAAATCCCGAAAAATCTAATCCGACTTCTGCTTCAAGCCCTAACATTGTTAACATTTCCGCTAGTTCCGCCGGAGTTTCTGATACATCGACAAATTTACGTAGCCAGTTTATAGAAACTTTCATAATGTTAAAAATTTAGAATTGAGAGAGAAAACGAACATCGTTTTGATAAAATTGCCGTATATCCGCAATTTTGTATTTTAACATGGCGATTCGTTCTACCCCCATGCCAAAAGCATAACCCTGCCAAATTTCCGGATCATATCCTACATTTTCAAATACAGCGGGGTCAACTGATCCGCACCCAAGAATTTCCATCCACTGGTCTCTTTCCTCATTCCAAATATCCACTTCGGCGCTGGGTTCGGTAAATGGAAAATAACTGGGACGAAAGCGTATCTTTACATCTGTTCCAAAAAGGCGTTTTACAAAATATTCCAGCGTTCCCTTCATTTCAGAAAATGAAACGTTTTTATCAACATAAAGCCCCTCAACCTGATGGAATAAACAGTAACTTTTAAAACTAATTGCTTCATTTCTATAAACGCGGCCAGGCACGATATACCTTAGAGGTGGGTTGTTGTTTTCCATCAAATGAATCTGGACATTTGATGTGTGGGTTCTGAGAACTATATTTTTATCGATAAAAAACGTATCCTGCATATCTCTGGCAGGATGATGTCTCGGCATATTTAAAGCCTGAAAATTATGAAAATCATCATCAATCTCAGGTCCGTATGCTATGGAAAAACCAATAGATTTAAAAACATCCTTAATCTCATCAAGAATTTGTTGGAGTGGATGAAGAGAACCAACCGGGAAGTGTAGTCCAGGTAATGTATAATCCTCCCCTGGGCTCATTGAATAACCTTCCGGTTTTTTAAAGCTTCTTACTTTTTCCTCAAAGGATACTGAACATTCATTTTTTAATTGATTAAGGAGTTTACCCAAAATTGGCTTTTCTTCCGAATTTGCGGTGGCCAATTGGGAAAATAAATCAGCTAACTCACCTTTTCTCCCGAGAAATTTGCTCCGTACCCCTTCTATGTCTTTTTCATCGGAAGTTAAAGAATCAAGGGCAGCCCGGAATGAAATCCGGACTTCCTCGATCTTCTTCTGAAGGCTCATGTTATTTCTGGATCGTACTTACTAATTCACCAAAGGTATTGGGGTTATTCACAGCCAGATCAGCAAGCGCTTTTCTGTTTAATTCGATTCCCTTTGATTTCAATCCTGCTATAAATGCAGAATAGGATAAACCATGGAGTCGTGCCGCAGCATTAATCCTCAAAATCCACAAACGTCGGAATTGACGTTTCCTTTGTCTACGATCACGATAGGCATATAATCCAGCCTTTGTAACTGCGTCTTTTGCGGCTTTAAAAGTGCGGCTCCGGGCACCATAGTAACCCTTGGCCTGCTTTACGATCTTTCTATGTCGTCTGTGCCTTGTAACAGAACTATTTGCTCTTGGCATCTTTTTTCTCCTTTAAACACATAGCATCCGGCGGACTTTCTTACTGTCCGATCCATCAACCAAACCAGCATTTCGCATTTTACGCTTCACGCTATTCGAACGTCGGATTAGCATGTGTCTATGGTTTGCTTTATTTCGTCTTAATTTACCGCTGCCAGTCAATTTAAACCGTTTAGCGGCACCTCGTCTTGTTTTTTGTTTCGGCATCTGGTTCTCCTATATTGCGGTGAAAATGAGAGACATTCTTCTCCCTTCCAAAGGATTTTGTTTTTCTATTTCTGCTATATCTTTCAGCATTTCAACAACTTTTTTCATGACAACATCACCTAAATCCAAGCGGGACATCTCTCTTCCACGAAACATCAAAGTCACTTTTAATTTACATCCATCTTTTAAAAATTTTTTCCCCATGTGCATTTTTGTCTCCAAATCATGATCATCAATGCGAGGACGAAGTCGAATCTCTTTCAATTTTACTACATGTTGCTTCTTTTTACTTAAATGAGCTTTTTTCTTTTTTTCATATTTTACTTTTCCGTAATCCAGTAATTTGCATACTGGCGGACTTGCATCCGGGGAGATTTCAATCAAATCCAACCCAGCTTCCTGGGCAATTTCTAATGCCTCCTCCAATGGTAAAATGCCCAACTGTTCTCCAATCTCAGATATCAATCGTACCTGATCTGCGGTAATTTCTTCGTTTATACGTGTTTTAGCTTTCTTTGCGATATGAATTCCTCCTCTGATTGATTTCCTCCAGTAATATGGAAATCAAGTTATCCACTTCCATGGCTCCAACATCTCCTTCAAATCTACGTCGCACGGAAACAGTGTTCTCCTTTGCTTCCCGTTCTCCAATTATCAACATTACATTTATCTTGGACAATTCTGCCAGACGTATCTTTGCTCCAATTTTGTCAGGACGTTCATCCAACTCAACCCTGAGATTAACACCCTTTAGTTTAGATTGTACAGATTTAGCATAATTTTCCACCTTTTCAGAAACCGTTAAAATAGCGACTTGCACCGGAGCTAACCAAAGGGGAAAATCGGCATTATAATGTTCAATTAAAAACCCTATAAATCTTTCATGAGTTCCAAGTGGTGCCCGGTGAATACACAGCGGCGTTTCTTCTTCTCCCCTTTCATTCATGTAATTTAAGCTGAACAAAGGTGGAATGGCAAAATCTACCTGATTTGTTGCAAGAGTAAATTTTCGACCGATAGCACTCCAAACCTGAACGTCAATTTTCGGTCCGTAAAAAGCAGCCTCGCCGGATTTTTCTGTGTAATTGATCCCTCCCTCAGCCAGGGCTTTTTTTACATCCCGTTCTGTCTGAATCCATAATTCCGGTTCATCCACAAATTTCTTACCCAATCCTTCAGAAGAATGAAGACATAGTTCCATTTCATACTTTTCAATTCCGAAAATTTTGAAATAGGTTAAATACATATCACAAACTGATAAAAACTCTTCTTTAAATTGTTCTTTGGTGCAGTAAATATGAGCATCATTCATCTGCATGCTTCGGACCCGCATAAGTCCGAAAAGCTGTCCTGATTTTTCATATCGGTAACAGGTACCATATTCTGCTAATCGCAATGGAAGATCCCGGTAACTCCGTGGTTCAGAAGCATAAATCTTATGATGATGTGGACAGTTCATCGGTTTCACATAATAATCGATCCCATCAACATCCATGGCAGGATACATGCTGTCTTTATAATGCTTTAAATGTCCGGATTTTTCATAAAGACTTCCTTTGGTTAAATGAGGTGTACGGACCCGTTGGAATCCTGCTTTTCCTTCCATCTCTTTTACTAATTTTTCCAGTTCATCGATAATAATGGTCCCTTTGGGAAGCCAAAGAGGAAGCCCAGGTCCTATCTCATCATCGAATGCAAATAGTGCCAACTCTTTCCCCAATTTCCGATGGTCCCGCTTTTTTGCTTCTTCAAGCATATGAAGATATTCTTTCAATTCTTTTTTTGTATTGAAAACTGTTCCATAAATACGCTGCAGCATTTTATTGTTTTCATCCCCGCGCCAGTATGCACCGGAAGAATTGAGGACCTTAAAATATTTAATCCTTCCCGTTGATGGAACATGGGGACCCCGGCACAGATCAATGAAACTATCCTGCTGATAGGCAGACAGTGTTTCCTCCGGAGGAATTTCCTGAATAATTTCAACTTTATAGGACTCGTCCATTGATTCAAACAGATCAATAGCATCATCTTTTGAAAAAACCTTACGTTTTACCGGGTAATTGTTTTGTGCCAATTCTTTCATTTTATCTTCGATTTTAACCAGGTCTTCATCAGAAAAAGGATTTTCAACATCAAAATCATAGTAAAAACGGTTTTCAATCGCCGGTCCGATCGTTACTTTAGCACTTGGAAATAATTCTTTTACAGACTGAGCCATAAGATGGGCTGTACTGTGCAATAATACTTCATGTCCTTCTGAAGTATCCCCGGTAACAATATTAATATCTGCATCAGTCTTAATGGATTCTGTCAAGTCAGTCAGTTTCCCATTTATTTTTCCTGCAACGGCATCCTTAGCTAAACGCGTTCCGATACTTTCTGCAACTTCAAGCAGAGTCGTTCCTGATGGATACATCCGGGTAGAATTATCTGGAAATGTTAGGGTAATCTGGTTCTTCACTTAGTAGGATAAAATACAAATTAAAAAATAAAACATATCTGTAAATGATAAAAATATTGGGAAACCTTACAGGAGATATTTAGAAACCAACTAATATTTTCGCTCATTACTGATAATTGAAATTAATTATAGTGGGCGATACAGGATTTGAACCAGTGACCTCCTGCATGTCACGCAGGCACTCTAACCAACTGAGCTAATCGCCCTGAAATTTTTAATAGCAGTATTCTTAAATTTTTTAAAATTATCATAGACTGGACTATCTAAAGCAAATAAATTTACCGAAAAACATCTATAACCCTGGAAGAATTTTTCCCACGTAAAGAATCAGAAAATATTTTATTCATATTCCAATCTAAGTACATCCCTATAGGTTACTTGATCATCTAATATGGAAATTGCTTTTTCGACATGTTTATCACTTTGTAAAGTAAATTGAATCCTCCCCTCCTTACCGTTGTAATGATTGGCAAATTCAGCAAGAAGCCTTATCCGGATATCCTCCATCTCTTTATCAAATAAGGATGCTTCCTCTCTAACAAAAAATCCATCAATTATTTCAAAAGCACTGTTTAACTCTACGTTCGTGCTGTCAATTTCAGTTAATTTTGTTTTGAATTCATTGTATTGGGATTCACCAACAATCCTGATATCTAAATCTAATTCTTTCAAATACACATAAAATTCTTCTATAAGACCTTCAGTTTGCAACACTTCATCAAATGATGAATAGTTCTGTTTTCTTTTTTGAACATAAGTAAAAAAGACGCCTTGTCTCCAACATTCCTGTGTTAATGGACCAAATTTGTGCACCTCGATTTCATAATCGGGCATAATACCTCCACCTCCTTTAACCTTTCGTCCCCTAACCGTAGCAAATAATGAATCTTGTTCTGAAACGTTGATGATAATTTCTTCTTCTGCATACCCTGGATTCTGAATCAGTCTGCCGCTGGGAATGTAATATTTTGCCGTTGTCATTTTTAATCTGCGGTCCTCATCAAGCCGATATACAGACTGAACCAGTCCCTTGCCAAATGAACGGCGTCCTATGATTACCCCTCGATCTAAATCTTGAATAGCGCCCGAAACAATTTCACTGGCAGAGGCGCTGCCTTCATTAATTAAAATCGCTAATTTTATTTCTGAAGATATCACTGGATCTTTTTTAGAGAAAAATGTCCGATTTGATCCTTTAGTCCTTCCTTTGGTTGAAAGAAGTTTTTCACCTTTCGGTAAAAACATGTCTAAAATATCTATTGAAGACTGCAGTAATCCACCAGGATTATTTCTGAGATCAAGAATAATCGCTTCTGCATTTTCTTTCTTTAGCTGATCCAAAGCTTTTTCCATCCCCGGAGCAGCATTTTTTGAAAACCGAGTTAAAAGGATATAGCCTATCCGATCATTCAGCATACCGGTATAGGCTACATCCTTCACTTTAATATCTTCCCGGATCATTGTAAACTTCATTACACCATCCGAACCTACTCTTTGGATAGAAAGAGTAACCTTGGTTCCTTTCTTTCCTCTTATTAACCGGGCCACTTCGTTCAAATTCATGTCTTTTACTACAACGGTATCAATCTTTACAATCACATCGCCACTGATTATTCCAGCCCTCATTGTCGGAGTATCAGCCATTGGTGCAACCACTGTGATTTTCCCATCTCGTTTACCAATCTCCATCCCAACCCCTCCGTATTTCCCTTTGGTTAAGAGATCAATCCCTTCCCCTTCTTCCGGTTCCATAAAGACTGTGTAAGGATCCAAATCATTCAAAATATTCCGTATGCTTTTCTTTGTAAATTGTTCTACATCAATTTCATCGGCATAATTGGATACAATATATTTGTATACATCATTGATCAATTTTTGAGATACGGCAATTTGTTTGAAAACATCAGCTTTTGAAACAGCAAACAAAGCAGTTCCACAAAGAACGATAATCCCAATTATGATAAAATATTTTCTTAGGTTGTTATGTACATTCATTTCGTTAAAAATACCTCCTTTTTATTTCGTCCCATATATTATTTTGAATTTTTTCTTTACTCATATGACCATCAATCACGATAATTCTGTCAGAAAATTGTTTTGCCAGTTCCAAATATGTCTGCCGAACCTGTTTTTGAAAAGCTATTCCTTCTGCTTCAATCCTGTCCTCAGTGTATTTTTTTCTCCGAAGAGCTTCTTTAGGCAGTATATCTATAAAAAAAGTAACATTCGGTTCCAATTCATAAGTCGCAAATTTGTTAAGATCTAGAAGCCAGTCAAGGTTTAATTCTCTCCCCCCGCCTTGATACGCCAGGGTGGAATCTGCATACCGGTCTGCTATAATCCAGCGATTCTGTTCCAGATTTGGGAGAATGACCTCCTTTGTCAATTGGGAACGACTGGCTGTCATCAGCAGGGCTTCGGTCCTTGCCACCATCTGTCTATTCACTTTTGTCAACAAAACCTGGCGAATCTCCTCAGAAATAGGGGTCCCGCCCGGTTCACGAACCAGAATCCCCTGCTTACCGTTTTTGATTAATCTGTCCAGGAACAGTTTGGCTTGAGTGGATTTACCGCTGCCATCAATTCCTTCAAATGAAATAAAACGAGCTTTATCCGAAGTAAACATTAGGGTCATCTTTTCCGATCATTATTACACATTCTCCCCTGGGAGATTCCTGTGAAAAATACGACAATACTTCCGAAACAGTTCCACGGATAATTTCTTCATGCAATTTCGTCAATTCCCGACACACTACCGCTGGACGATCTCCAAGAAAAGCAGCTATATCTGACAGAGTTTTTACAACTCTTTTTGGATTTTCATAAAATATCAGGGTTGCTTCATGAGAGGCTAAATCACTCAACTTTTTTCTTCTTCCTTTCTTGGGAGGGAGAAAACCTACGAAAAGAAAACGATCCGTGGGGAGACCCGAGGCAACCAGGGCGGCTAAAACAGCCGAAGGTCCCGGAATGGGTATCACCCTAATATCATTTCGAATAGCAGAACGAATTAATTTATATGCAGGGTCTGATATTCCGGGTGTTCCTGCATCCGTTACGAGAGCAATATCGGTTCCGCTTTCTAAAAGACCAATAATTTTAGGAATTCTCCTAACCCGATTATGTTCAAAATAACTTATCATTTTTGTATCAATGTTATAGTGATTCAACAGATTTTTCGTGTGCCTTGTATCTTCGGCAGCTATAAAGGTGACCAATTTTAAGGTATCAATAGCCCTGAATGTTATATCCTTTAAATTTCCAATAGGTGTGGAAACAATGTAAAGAGTACCTTTATTCTCCTGCATAAGTTATTTGGATTCAAGATAAGGATCGGGATAAGGATATTTCATTAAAGCTATTCTATTCCCTGGTCAATTTTCTATTTCGGTTGTTATTAAATATCCAACTTAAGAGAGATTAAATTCAATTCCCTGAGCTAAAGGAAGATCCTTGCTCCAGTTTATCGTATTTGTCTGTCGACGCATGTATTGTTTCCATGAATCGGAGCCGGATTCACGTCCGCCCCCGGTTTCTTTTTCACCGCCAAAAGCACCGCCAATCTCTGCTCCGGATGTTCCAATATTTATGTTAGCGATTCCACAGTCACTTCCTCTTGAAGATAAAAATAATTCCGTCTGTTCAACATTGGTGGTAAACAACGACGATGACAGGCCCTGAGGAACCTGGTTGTGCAATTCAATTGCTTCTTCCATTGAATTAAAGGGAATCAGGTAGAGAATGGGCGCAAATGTTTCATTCTGTACAATATCCCATTTATTTTCCGCTTTTACCAATGTTGGTTCAACAAAATATCCTTGTCCTTCCTTTTTCTTACCGCCATAGAGTACTGTTCCTCCGCTTTTCTCAATTTCTTTCATCGCATTAACGAAAAGATCAACAGCGGATTTTTGCACCAATGGTCCCATCAATGTATCAGGATCCAAAGGATCACCGGATTTTACCTGTCCGTAGGCATGAACCAATTTCGAAAGAAGTTCATCGTAACGTTTCTGATGAACCAGAATCCTGCGGGTAGATGTGCACCGTTGACCTGCAGTGCCTACTGCACCAAAGACAATTGCGGGGATAACCAAATCCATATTGGCAGATTCATCAACAATCAGAGCATTATTTCCACCCAACTCTAAAATTGTTTTTCCAAATCGCCCAGCAACGGTTGTACTCACATGCCTTCCCATTTTGCATGAACCTGTAAAGGATACCAGAGGAATCTGATGATCATTGATTAATTTTTCTCCAATTGTTGAACCTCTTCCAATAACAATACTGAAAATTCCGGTATATCCGTTTTTTTCCATCACTTCATTACAGATATTTTGCACGGCAACGGCAGTTAAGGGAACAGAAGAAGATGGTTTCCAGATAACTGTATCCCCCGCAATAGCTGCAATAAATGCATTCCAGGCCCACACGGCTACCGGAAAATTAAAAGCAGAGATAACACCCACGATCCCAAGTGGATGCCACTGCTCGTACATTCGGTGATCCAGCCTTTCGGAATGCATGGTTTTGCCATAAAGCATCCTGGATTGACCTACAGCAAAATCAGCTATATCAATCATTTCCTGTACTTCTCCATCACCCTCCTGCTTAATCTTGCCCATTTCCAGACTTACAAGACTTCCCAATAGATCTTTTTTCTCACGCAATGCATCTCCCATTTGGCGAACAAGTTCTCCTCGAACCGGTGCAGGTACTTTTCTCCACTTTTGAAACGAATTTGATGAGTCTTGAACGATTCTATCAAAATCTTCATCGGAACACTGATACACTGAGGCAATTTTTTCTTCGTTTGACGGGTTAATTGAAACTATTTCTCCTGCATCTGAAGATTTTGACCATTTTCCCTCTCCGGAACATGCGCCATAATTCAACTCACTTAAACCCAATTCATTCAATATGTTCATTAGTTCCCCTTAAAATAAAATATTTTCAATATATTTACAAATTTCCTATAACTTTTTGAATTGCTCCAGCTATCTGATCGATTTGAACTGCATTAATCGTTAAAGAGGGAGCTATTCTCAGCGTGCTGTGATGAGTTTCCTTTGCATAAACATTCTGTTTTAACAATCCTAAGGACACCTTATGTCCGTCCAATTTCGGATCATCAAACATTTCAAAAGCAGTGAGGAGACCTTTTCCCCTGACTTCCTTTATTTTGTCAGGAAACTCAGATTTCAAATTGTTAAAATGCTCCAACAATTGACTTCCTCTCAGCATGGCATTTTCAGCCAATTTATCTTCAACTAACACTTTAATTGAAAATACTGAAACTACTGATGCTAAGGGATAACCACCAAATGTTGATCCCTCTGATCCAGGTGTTAAAACGCCAATTACTTCATCTCTTCCCGCAACAAATGACACAGGTAATATTCCACCGCCGGCGGCTTTCCCACATCCCATGATGTCTGGTTTAATTCCATATAATTGATGTGCAAAATGAGCGCCTGTACGACCAAAACCAGTTTGAACTTCATCCAATGCAAGCAGGATGTTGTATTCCTTGCAAAGTTTCGCTACCTTAGGCCAATAATCCTCATCAGGTACAATAACTCCTGCTTCCCCCTGGATTGGTTCCACCAAATATGCTGCAATACACTCACTTTTTTGTTTGAACAATGTTTCAAGTGCAACAATATCATTAAAAGGAACTAATTCAATTCCAGGAACAAATGGACCAAAACCTTCCCTGGCTTCCGGATCATCAGAGAGTGAAACAGCGGTCATACTTCTTCCATGAAAATTTCCCCGGGCACCTACAATTATCGCTTCTCCCTGAGGGATTCCTTTTACCTGATAACCCCAACGCCGGGCTAGTTTGAACATAAGTTCAGAAGCCTCTACTCCTGTAACTTTTGGAATAACCCGATCCATTTCCGTCAAGGCAGTGGAAGCAAGAAGAAAAGCAGCCATATATTTATGCCGAATAGAACGGGGAACGGTGGGAAGTTTTTCCTTTGAAAGATGGTGAACAACCGCATCAACAATTGTCTGATTTAACTGACCCTGATTGACTGCGGAGTAACAAGATAGTCCATCCAGGAGATCTTCTTCAATAAAAGCAAGAATCTTTTCTGGGTCCGGTTTCCGACATACCAATGTACAGGAATTCCGCACGTGAGATATAACCACATCCTTCAAAGGATCGTAATTGCGACCTCCTTTTTCTTTTTCAATAGTTTCATGATCCGCAGTCGAAAGATCGCCTATTCGAATTCCATTGACGGTTAATTGGTCTCCATAACCTGCTATAGAAAGTGTTGACATTTTAATACCTTATATATTTAATGTTTTTCCGATAAAACTGGGTGAAAGTTTACAATGAATCATTATAATCTGGGAAAGAATTATCTCATGGGTTTCATTATATTGCTTCAGTATTAAACTTATCTTGATCAGGTTGTCTTATTATGAAGTAAAAATTCCTCCTTTTTCCATAGTCATTCATTTAGTCAAACTACTAAATTCCCTGCCTTTATTAAACAAATCTATTTCCATTATCCAATGAACATATGAGTATAGAAAAAATTATCGGAATCGGTCGGGAGAATTCTAACGAATGGGAACGGAGAACACCGCTTGTACCGGCAGACCTAAAAACTATTATAGATGAAAACAACTGCAGGGTTCTAATACAACCGTCCAAATTGCGTATTTTTACTGACCATTCTTATCTGCAAGCCGGAGCGATGATTTCAGAAACCCTTGATAAGGCAGATTTAATTCTTGCAGTAAAAGAGATTCCAGTTGAATTCCTCCATGGAAAAAAGACGTACCTGTTTTTTTCTCATACCACAAAAGGTCAATCCTATAATATGAAGATGCTCCTACATTTAATGGATTTGAAATGCAACTTGATTGATTACGAAAAAATTGTTGATGAAAAGAATAACCGATTGATATTTTTCGGACGATATGCTGGATTGGCAGGAATGATAGAGACGATTCACGCCTATGGGAAAAAACTCAAGCTTCAAGGTATCCATACCCCTCTGGAAAAAATAAAACAGGCTTACCAGTATTCTTCTGTTGAAGAGGCAAAAGTACATTTTGAATCCATTTGCAATGATTTACGAAAAGAAGGAATACCAAAAGTTTTAGGTCCGGTTGTTTTTGGGTTTGCTGGTTATGGAAATGTCTCCCGTGGTGCCCAGGAAATATTTGATTTACTCCCGCACAACGATCTTTCTCCAACGGAATTAGCGAAGAATTTCTCATCCTTAACTTCCTGTAACGGGACATTATTTAAGATTGTTTTTAAGGAAGAACATATGGTTACTCCCAAAAACGGTAAATTTGTTTTGAAGGATTATTACGACAGCCCTAAAAATTATACCGGCAAATTTTCATCCTGGCTCCCCTACATAAATGTTTTGGTGAATTGTATTTACTGGACAGACGAATATCCCCGACTCGTTACCGAAGATTTTATAAACCAGCACCCTAACGGGAAACTGTCTGTCATCGGTGATATCAGTTGCGACATTGAGGGTTCCATAGAAATCAACTATAAATCTACTTATCCGGATAATGCTACCTATACTTATCTCCCGGCTGAAAAATATTTTAAAGATGGTACTCTCCAGAATGGTGTTACAATAATGGCAGTGGATAATCTGCCCTGTGAATTTTCAAAAGAGTCATCAACAGAATTTTCGAAAGTATTAAAGGAATTCATCCCCCCACTCCTTAAAGAAAACTTCAATTTATCCTTTGAGAAATTGCAACTCCCAGCTCCCCTGAAACGGGCGCTGATTCTGCATCAGGGACAATTCACTGAAGATTATATCTATATGAAAAAATATCTACAAAAGGAAAACTCATGAAAAACATACTTGTCTTAGGTGCAGGATTGGTCAGCAGACCCGGTGTACACTATCTACTTAATCAGGAATATTTTCGGGTAACTGTAGCCTCCCGAACTGTCCACAAAGCAGAGGCACTGGTTAAAGGGTATGAAAACGGAAACGCTATTTCCCTCAATGTAAACAACACTACCAAACTGACGGAATTGATTAAAAGCAGTGATATTGTAATAAGTCTACTGCCCTGGATTCATCATGTAAAAGTTGCAGAATACTGCCTTGCGCACAATACCCATATGGCTACCACCTCCTATGTCAGCAAAGAAATGAAAGCTTTTGACTCAGAAGCAAAAACCAAAGGTCTTCTTTTCCTGAATGAAATAGGGGTAGATCCCGGGATTGATCATATGTCCGCTATGAAGATTATTGACCAAGTTCACGACGATGGCGGAAAAATCCTCCATTTTTATTCCTTTTGTGGTGGACTACCGGCACCGGAAGATAATGATAATCCTTTTGGATATAAATTTTCATGGAGTCCGAAAGGCGTGGTCCTGGCTTCCCGAAACTCTTCCCAATATCTCGAAAATGGAACAAAAATTACTATCGAAGGAAAAAACCTATTCGCAAATCCACGATTAGAGGAGGTTGATGGATTGGGAATTTTTGAGGTATATCCGAACCGGGATTCCCTCCCCTACAAGCATTTGTACGGATTGAATGATGCACTCACTGTTATGCGTGGTACATATCGAAATATCGGTTGGTGTGAAACTCTAAAAGCCATTGTTGATCTTGGCCTGGTGGATGAAACACCCAATGTAAAATTAAAGGGAATAATCTTTCAACAAATGTTAGCGGAATCGGTTGGGGCATCCGCATCAGATAATATCAGAGCTGAAACTGCCAAAAAATTAAATATTGAAATAACTTCCCCCATTTTAGACCGTTTGGAATGGTTAGGACTATTCAGCGATAAATCTGTAACAAATCATGATAACCGGCTGGATATTCTCAGTGATCTCCTTCAAGAAAAATTATTCTACAAAAAGGGTGAAAAAGACATGATTCTGCTTCAACATAAATTTACAATTGAAACCAAAAAGAAAATGAAAGAGTTAATCACCTCAACTCTAATTGATTATGGAATACCCAATGGCGATTCTTCCATGGCACGTACAGTTAGTTTACCTCTTGCCATCGGAGTAAAACTCATTTTAACCGGTAAAATAACTTTAACAGGTGTCCAAATCCCTATAATGAAGAAAATTTATGATCCAGTTCTCAACGAGTTGGAAAACATGGGGATTAAAATGGTGGAAAAGATATCTCTAAAAAATAGCGACTAGGTAATTGGGCAAGCCCAGGAATGCTCTCCCTTCAAAACAAAGTCCGGTTCCTTTTCTGCGCATTCCTGGATTGCAGATGGGCACCGCGGGTGAAAACGACACCCAGCAGGGTATTCTAACGGAGGAGGTACAACCCCTGGGATGGATGGAAATTCTCCCTTATTATTTTTATTCATCCTCGACAGCTGGATCAATGCTTTTGTGTAGGGATGTTTTGGTGAAGAAAACAGTACATCCGTCGGTGCTGATTCAACAATGCGCCCAGCATACATAACCATTGTTCTTTGAGCAAATGATTTTACTAATGACAGGTCATGGGATATAAATAAAATGCTCACGCCTTGTTTATCATTCAATTCTTTCAGCAGGTCAATAATCTGGGCCTGGATAGTCACATCCAATGCAGTTGTGGGTTCATCAGCAATGAGAAGATCGGGGTCTCGAGCCAGTGCAATTGCAATGAGAACCCGCTGCCTCATTCCGCCTGAAAATTCATGAGGGTACTGATAATATCTTTTTTCTGGTTTATCAATTCCTACAGCATTCAATAATCGAACAACTTCACCTTTGTTCCTGTTAACCTTAACTTTTATCCCTTCTAGAATCTGCGTCCCAACTTTTAATACGGGATTCAAAGCGTTCAGTGGATCTTGAAAGATCATTGCTGAGTGAACATCATTAATTGAACTTTGACTTATAAAAGCCGCTTTTGGAAGGAGTCTCGCCTGGGATAAAGCAATTTGAGTTTTACCGCATCCTGATTCACCCACCAATCCAATGATTTCACCCTGGTCTATATAAAAAGAAACCCGGTCCACAACAGGAACCAGGTTTCCTTCGATATTATATTGAATGGTTAAATCGCTTACGTCTAAAAGATGATCATGCGGCATCTTCGCTCACAGGTGTATTTTTACCCCGATCTTTAAATGCATTGTAACCCAAAAGAACAATCATAGCTATCAGTATCCAGATGGTGGCATGATTATATTGCGGTTTGGAATAATCAATCAGGTCCACAAACCGACCGATAAGCAGAGAGATACGTCCCATGACCGCAAACCCGAATGAAGCGCCGAAGCTGATCATCAGAAAGTAAATTCCAAGCTTGGTCAATTTTCCGAATGCACCCTTGTGTTCCTTTGAAAAATAAAAGTACGCTAGTCCTGCGATTGTACCGACTAAAATGACAATATTGTTGAAGATGCTGTTTCCTATCAGAGCGAAAAACGGCAAATCACCGCCCACAAACTGCATCGCAGATCCCTTGATCTGGCCAATCACATTTGAATTAAGAAATCCGTAAGCACGGAGGCCTGCTGCCATTCCAACGGTGTAGGCGATTCCCCAGCGGGCAAACCAGGACAATTTTGACGACACACTCAACAGCATCATAACCCCCAGTGCAAATGGAATAAGATAGATCAGGTGCATGTCATGCCCTTTGTCAATTCCTCCTTCAGGAAAAACAGCAGATGTAAGGACGTGTAGGCCATTGTAAATTTTATACCAGAAGGAATCTGCATTGTATTCACTGGCAGGCCAGAGCCGGCCAAACAGGTTGGGCTGAATCTGCGTCCAGAAGAACATGGACGCCCAGTACCCTGCTGATATACCGACAAAAACATGTTCTGCTATTTTGTAAAACGGATTATCTTTATACAAATAGGAAAAGATCGCCAGTGTCAAAAACACGGCGACCCAGGCTCCAAGAATTGTTCCGAATGTCATCTTATTCTCCTCCTGCCTTAATATTTTTTCTGGCGTTGCCGTTCAATGAAAAAAGCAACATTTCCAAAGATAATGAACAGTACAATAACCACATGGGCAACAGATTGTGCATCCATCCCGCTGGTTCCAATACCGGGGATACCCACCAGTTTTTCATATTCCGCGGCACCGGGCATTCCAGCCAGGATGCCTTTCACCTGTCCACTTTGAACATAGGGCATCACTTCGTTCACCTGTATGGACGTCACGCCTGTGCTCATGGGAACTCCAGTCGGATCTGCACCGTACTGTACCCATTCTACTGTCCCAGGGTATCCCGCAGATGCAGTAAAAATAAAGTCGAAATCCGCCAACTTATTTATTCCCTCCATCATGGGTATTTTATCTGTCAAGGTTCCGCGTGCATCAGTAGAATACAATTTCCTGATATTGCTGACGATCCCTTTTACCACGGCTTCATTACCAGGACGGAACCCAAGCAGAACGTAATCTTTACCATATGTGAGGTTAAATTCCTGTTCGGCAATTTCCTCAATCGCTTCCTCTGCCATAAACTGCCCATCGGGCCAGAGACAGGTAATGTACACCTTGTGCTTGTTTTTGAACAGATGCCGTAATACAGCATAGGTCATGGGATGAATTTCCGGTTTGGTGCTGGGACCGTATTCAAACGACATGAGCACCTTCGAACCGTGCTCAAGGTCATCCATTGCATCGTAGGCAGTTTGTGTAGAGTCCGTTGGGCGAATCGGCAACCCAATCGGAAAAAACAATGGAAGCAGAACCACAAGCGCTATGATTATGAATATCCAACGTCGGTCCATCTCCCCAATTTTTAGGATAAAATCTGCAATCTTTTTCATGCTTTACTCTCCAATATAGGATTTTTCAATTCCAAGAATATATCGGATGGACGTCGCGAAAATGCCAAGTCCAATCCCGATCATGATCGCACGCGCTCCAGCAACATTTGGATTGTAGTAAATCCACTCCTGGATAATGGGCAGGTAAAATATCCCGGGCTGATCTATAGGCCAGCCGGTCAGCATCCCTGCAACTGTAACAATAAGTAATCCTGTCAGGACACTACTGAATGTGATCATTTTATTCCCGAATTTTACGTTTACCGCAATGCCGATTAGCAACACAAGAATGTACATCACAAACCAGGACGATATGTAACTACCGATAGGGACGCGCCCCAGCATGATAATGATCCCGGCCACTAACAGCAAGGTTGCTTCAAAGTTCCGAATACGGAAAGCACGGTACGAAGCGGATGCAACAAAGAATGCCAGAAGAGCAAACATCGTTGCGGATAATGGAGTGAACATAAATTCGAACATCCATTTAAAAAGCGTGCCTTTACTGGTTACATGAGTACCCCAGGCAACAGATTCACTTCCCTTGATAACGAATCCAGCCAAAATCGAGAATATGAATCCGCCGATGGCAAAAAGACTGTATCCCCAGCCTTCCTGCTGTTTGATTACTTTTCTTCCCTGCATTTTCAGTAGATTCATCGCTCCAAGTATAATGGCAAAACTTGCGAGAATATCGTACCACTGCGTTGCATCGTCATCTACAAATGCCTGGATAGTGGGTTGTTCAATAAACCATCCAAATAATGTTAATAGTCCGATAACGGTAACAATGAGAATCGGTATATGTCTTTTCAAAATCATGGCTTTTCTCCTACTGTACCGTTAAAAAGTTAAGCACATCCCAGCCGATCCATCCTAAATCATGGAACAGTCGTAATATGACTGATAAAATAATAACAATGGTGATACCCGCTTTTATCATATCCTGTCCTTTTACTCCGCCCATGAGTTCAGGCTTCTGAGAAAGGTATGCACTCGCGGCAAAAAACTCCTCACCGATCAGGGTGTAGTCACAGGCAGTGACGAAGAACGGAATTTGCGCCTGTGATGCTGTGCCGGCAATCTGGATGGCTCCGATTGAATTGCCGGTCTCGGCAAGGATAAGGGACTCTGCATAAAATTTCCCCATATAAAGACAGGCAGCCGGTTTTTCACGATTCATAATTCCATTTACACCAGCGGCATAGGCAAACTGGTCATCGGTCAGATAATGCACGATGTCTTCGTGAAAAAGGTCTGGGCGACCTTCTAATGTGTATGCTTCCCGCACAGATTCCCGAGCAGCTTTCATCACAATTGCCCGCGATACAGGCACATTCAGTGATGTTTCGTAGCGTGCCGTCATCCTGGCAACATGTCCAAGGACAATCACGCCGGCAACGGTCTCTACCTGATCCATGTCCATGATCCCAGGCACATAGAGTACCGGTTTTCCCATCTCGGTAGATCTGCCGACTGCTTCCTCCACTGCTTTTAATCCGGGAATAGTTCTTAAGAAAAAGGAATCTCCTCTCTTAGCAATGCGGATGTAATAGATCAATGTTCCTGCCATTCCAACGATGGCAACAAACATAACGATCCGCTCACCATTGAATCCCGGATGACCAAGCATCCAGAAGATCAAAAATGCGACTGTAATTGCCGCTCCAATGATCCAGAATTGTTTATCTTTCATTTTTGCTCCATAGAGACATTACTCACTCCGGGGTTTTTCGGGAGTGTAATATCGTGGGTTTTATTTGTGGCTTCTTTTTCAAGTAATTCAATCACAGTGATCAATTTTTCAACATTTTCTGGGTCTTCAAATATTTCTGCAGCACGATAATATCCTTCAGCATTAATAAATGCGGTGATGATCGGACCAAAAAAAATCATGGTATGGCTTCCAAGCAACGCTAATGGTTTGCTCATCTCTAAAAATAACACTGCAGGAGTGATTAAACCGGATTTATGAATCCGATTTGCAATTCTTTTGATAAAATCTAGATCCAAGTCTGAAATAGGATTCGGATTGGGAGCCTGGAATTTATTCTTTATTCTACCAAACATTTTCATTATCCTGATTGCTAATCTAAATCTTTATTCTAATCTGTCTCAAGCATTTCCAGATTTGCACGCGGTACCACTATTGTTTCATCGTCTATTTCTATTTCCGCTACACGGACCATGGTTTCAGATTCCATTTTACGCAGTTCAGCCGGCAAACTAACCACTGTTCCCATACTCCCGAAGTATGGGGCACGAATCACACGAACTATGCTTCCCTCCTGGATTCCCTCAGAAGAATCAATCTCTTTATGATCACCTTTCAGTTCATCCGGCGAAAGCGGAATAACGATCTCGGGACGGATCACCCCGGCCCGGATCTGTGTAGCACCATTCACCGAGGCAAACTTTCCGTTATGCTGCTGCAATAGATCAAACGTCCTTAAGCCCATGCGGATATTCCCGTAACCTTCGGTTATTATCAATGACGAAGCCAGATCTTCAGATCCTGTAATCGCGACACCAAGAGTGTAACCAAGAATATCCTCCAAATCATGATAATTAAAACCGCCAACAACTACTCCTGCAACTTTCATGGATATGGCTTTCTTGTATGTTTCCAGACTTATAAAAGAACCACCAACAAGGATTTTTCCGGCATGGTCAGCAGTAATCATATCCACAACGAGTTCATCTTCGCGGGAATCAACAACCACCTCAAGGACACCGCGGTTTTCACCGCCAATGCCAAAAATTCCCTGGATAAAAACTGCATCGGTCTCAACTGCCACCCCTTCTTCAGGGAAAACCTCTTTTACCACACCGCTCACATAGGCATCAATTTCAACCGGAATTGGCGCTTCACGTAAGGTTACCTGCCCGGTTACATCTGAAATGGCTTCGATCGTACCATCAACAAGGGAATTTGCCTGAGATTTGAACATCCCGAATATACCTTTTGTCTCAGCTAAGAGGCCGTCTTTCTGGATAACATCGCCTTCTTTTAGGAGCATAACATCCCGAATGTCAGGAGCATCAATATTCAGCAGATTTGCTACATTTACCATCCGGACATTCCCCGGGAGATCCGTAGTAGCAACAATATCTTCGGGAGCTACAGTTTGTCCTGCTTTAACGACAACATTGCCTTTTAAGGGAAGCCGCCGTTCTTTCACGACTTTAGCTTCCTGTAATACTTTTAAACCTGGTGTGTACGCATGAGCCATGATGTATTAAGATTAGGATTAAGAAATGTACTTGTTAACATGAGTCATCGCCGTAGGGAATTTGTCTTCACTGATTTTGTTCAATGCTGATTGAGATAATTTTGTGGTCATTTTCACGATGGATAATAATAGAGATTGCCCTTCAACAACATCTTCTTTATTCAATAATCTTTTAATGGTTATAACATCTAAGCAGGATGAACATTCTAAAGCCGAACCCCTAGCTATTTCAAAATAACGTCTTCTGTCTTTTGGATAGGATTTACCATTACCTTCCGCCAGGTTTAATGGAACAGATATTGATGCTCTGTCAAGTTGATCAGCTATATTTTTATTTTTTCTGATTCGGTTCCAAAGAGGATTTAACCACTCGATGAATTGTAATGATAATTGATATACTTCTAATTTTTCATGATTAAAATGTGTGTGGTTACTATTCAACGGGCGATCCTTTTCCGAATCCTAATCCTTTTCCGTATCTATTCAGGATATTCATTCGTGGCGATTGACCATTTCTGCAAACTGGCAATTCGTTCTGTTTTCGAGTGAGGTAAAATAAACGGACGTCCCCGTCCATCAAGCAAGAGTCCTACCACGCCACCAAAAACTGTGGTTTCAATTGTTTCTCCCTTTCCGGCGCCAAGGTCCAATCCCCTTCCCGGCCTCAGGGTTGCTTTCACCGGTTCATACGGAACTTTAATCCGAAGAAGTTCCCCCGCTTTCAATTCATGGTGCTCCGACTTTCCTCCCGGTAAAATAAATTCAGCGGTCAACACCGTCATATTAGGTTTGATCTTTCCAACCGGGGCGATACAAGTCCCCAAGCGGACGAGACAATCCTTCTCAAAGACTTCAATCGCGGCTTTTCTGGCGTCTTCCTTTAAGTCCTCTTTATCAATATTGGCAAGGACTCCAAGCTGGGGCATCATGAAAATTGAGTCCACAGCAAGCTGTGTAATCCCTTCCGGCAAAAAGGAATCAATAAGCATTCGGGCGGACTGTTCCCGGCGCGGAGCGTGGGACATGACCCCACCGGAGCCAACCAACAGATCCAGCTCAATCATGTTTACCAGCGATAGTCCTGACTCCGATTGTTCAAAAGCGTCAGAGATCGTTCTCTCCTTCTGTATTCCTTTAAGGTTCACCGCAAAGGATTTGTG
>Ga0208879_1000611_pt1 | contig 36305 bp, 31 predicted proteins | sample Knorr_S15_td_Bot_FD_185605 | JGI IMG/M metagenome (GOLD analysis project Ga0208879, IMG submission 185605) | Marine microbial communities from Southern Atlantic Ocean transect - Knorr_S15_td_Bottom_ad_5009_LV_A (SPAdes) (version 2) | ecosystem: Environmental > Aquatic > Marine > Oceanic | place... | reverse complement strand
TATGGATCTAGTTCTAAAATGTTAGCTGAATCTGCTGTTTGTCTAGCAAAAGATAAATTATCCAATACAAGTGGTATTTTAACACCTTCTTTAGCTATGGGAGATTCTCTTTTAAAAAGACTTGAAAAAAATGCTGGTTTAACATTTAGCTTTAAATAGTAGCAGGATTACAACCTAGACTCTTATACATAATTACAGCAAAATTTCAAACTATAATTATCTCTGCCTTTTCACCGCTACTCAATCTATTAAAACGAACTTAATATTTTTTTCTTAAAATGTCCAGCCTAATTTTATTTCCGTAAAATCAGCTATATGACGATGTGCTTTTATATGTATGCCTGTAAAGACATTTTCTGTAATATGAAAATTTAGGCCATATCTTTGATATACTGGGTCATCATATTTAGCAACATCATAAATATAAGGCCCTATTTTCTGGCTAAATGTAAACCTTCCCATTAGAAATTCATGCCCAACTAATAAACCTCCTCTTTGATAATTTTTATCTTTATTTAACGTTTCTATTTTCCATTTTAATGAATGATCCCATATCCATTCTAAATCTACTGTTAAAGCACTTATTCTACCTACTTGTTGACTTATCCCTGTACTTATTCCAAATACTGTAAAATATTTAGAATTGTCAATGACTTTTTTTGGAAAATAAGATACAGATAAATCGTAATGTTTCTTTCTTATTCCTTTATACTCTGTTTTTTTTCTATTCTTAAAAGAAATAGGTTTTGGTGTATAATCTAATCCCATTCCTACTGTCGGATAATTTATCCCCTTATTTGGCTGTTTTAAACTTCCATTTGAAATATGATTATAATTACTTGAGACTGTTACTTTAATTTTTGGATTGACTTGATAGTATAAAATAAGTCCTAATTGTAAATATCCATTGATTGGAAGACTATAAGAAAAATTATCTGGATTACTAATCTCATCATATGGCTCTGTGTCTAGTGATAATCCGGCAGCTGTTCTAAAAGAAATATTGAATTTTTTATCAATTTGAAAAAAAGGCTCTATAAACCCAGCGAAGTTAAACCCATATCCTAGTATTTTTTTATTATCAAAATCGAAAAATGAGAGTAATACTCCTACTTTTGGATAGCAATGACATAATTCCCATGATTTTTTATCAAACTTTTGCCAATTGAAATTAAATTCTGTGCCTATTGGATAGGAATTTTTAATTGCTCTTATTGCTCTTGAATGAATAATAATATAACCATAATGTTGTTTTATAGCTAAAGAGAATACACTCTCTAAAGTCGTATCAGCTTTATAGGTTTTTTCCCAAGTTTGTCCCCACCCAAGCAAAGGCACACATAGTAAGATTAGTAATAGCCTTTTCATTAAGCAAACTTAAAGAAAAATTATAGGAATCATAAGAAGGAAAAAGTTGGGGTAGAAGGATTCGAACCTTATTCGGTATAAATTACGTGCATTAAAGTTTTCCCCACCGCATTTAAAGTGTTTTTATCGATATTATCCATGTCATCTTTATGGGTGTGCCAATGCTTGTTGAAATTACTTTCAGTGGATGGGTCGTACTCAATAATATCAATAGTTGGGATGCCTGTAATCTGGTTTATATAATAATGGTCATCTACAATCTGCTTTGCATTTTCAAATACAAAATGATTTCCGAAACCTAATTGGCTAGCCCTTCGCCAAACTTTTTGTAAGATGTTGGATCCATAATAAAAGGAAATTTCCTCATGCCTAAAAGTTGCATTTTTTGCCCCAACCATATCTAACAAAATTCCATAACGAGCAAAGTAGTTTGCTTTGTGCGGATTGTTACTCCAATATTGTGAGCCTAAGCACCAAGAGTTTTGCATGATTGGAAATTCAGAATTTTCAGGTTGCCCATAATCTTCTGCATCAAAAAGGATGATATCCACTCCTATTTTAGGGTTTTGAATACTGAATTGTCTTGCCATTTCTAACAAAACACCCACTCCACTCCCCCCGTCATTTGCGCCAAGTATTGGCTTGTTTTGGTTTTTAGTATCATGGTCGGCAATATGTCTGCTATCCCAATGGGCAAATAGAGCTACTCTATTATTTTTATCAGGAGAAAAACTTGCAATGATGTTTTTTAGGGTATGGTTTTTTCCATCATAAGTGGTGATAGGCGCCTCCTGAACAATAACATTTTGGGTATAAGTTTTAAATTTTTGTTCTAACCAAATAGCACAAGTTGCCCATCCTTTGCTACTGATTACTCTGGGGCCAAAACTAACTTGTTTTGCTACAAAAGCATAAGCTGAATCTGCATTAAAAGTAGGAACTTCAATTTTTACTTTTGGTTTTGAAACGGGTTTAGTTTTTTGCTGAGGTTCTGTGGAACAAGAAGAAAATAATAAAAGTAATGTGATTAGGGAAATTGTAGATATCTCACGCAAGGTTTGATATGACATTTTTTCTTTTTTCTGTTCTCTATTTTCTCTCATTTTTTTATCTAAAAACTACAAACTAACAACCGTCAACTATTTTACTTCCCAACTACTTCCATCTCTACCGTCTTTTATCTGGATGCCAACCTTATCCAATTCATTTCTAATCAAATCAGCAGTTCCAAAATCTTTCGTCTTTTTAGCATTCCCTCTTAGTTGTAAAATCAATTCCATTACTTCATTGGTAAGGTCGTTTCCACTACTTTCTTTCGTAGAAATTAATCCTAAAATATCAGTAACAAAAGTGTTGAATAGCGTTTTTAATTGTTCTAAATCAGAAGCGTTTAGACTTTCTGTTCCATCTTTTATAGAGTTGATAATTCTAACGCCATCAAATAAATGGGCTATTAAAATTGGCGTATTGAAATCATCATCCATTGCTACATAGCACTTTTCTTGCAAAGCACTTACATCATAAGTAGAAGTGTCAGAAGCAGAAATTTTCACTAAAGTTACCATAGCGTTCATTAGTTTTGTAAATCCTTTTTCGGCTGCTTGCAAGGCGTCATTGCTAAAATCAACAGTACTTCTGTAGTGGGCTTGTAAAATAAAAAAACGAATGGTCATAGGTGTATATGCTCTTTCTAATTTTTCATGACTTCCATTGAAAAATTCTTCTAAATTAATAAAGTTTCCAAGAGATTTTCCCATCTTTTTCCCATCTACTGTAATCATGTTATTGTGCATCCAATAATTTACAGGATTACAGTCGTTACATGCATTGCTTTGTGCTATTTCAGCTTCATGATGAGGGAATACTAAATCCATTCCACCTCCATGAATATCAAAGGTTTTCCCTAAGTATTTTTCACTCATTGCAGAACATTCCATGTGCCACCCTGGGAATCCATCTCCCCAAGGAGATGGCCATCTCATAATATGTTCCGGATTTGCTTTTTTCCAAATAGCAAAATCAACTGCACTCTTTTTTTCGGATTGCCCGTCCAAATCACGAGTTCCCTCTAATGCATCTTCCAGATTTCTTCCAGATAGTATTCCGTATGGATATTTTTCATTGTATTTATTTACATCTAAATAAACTGATCCATTCATCTCATAGGCAAATCCATTTTTTAAGATTTGTTGTACCATTTCAATTTGCTCAATAATATGGCCTGTTGCTCTTGGCTCAATGGAAGGAGGTAAACAGTTCAGGGCGTCCATAGCTTTGTGGTAGCTTATTGTGTAAAACTGAACAATCTCCATAGGCTCTAATTGTTCTAATCTCGCTTTTTTAGCAATTTTATCTTCTCCATCATCTGCATCATTTTCAAGGTGTCCTGCATCTGTAATGTTTCTTACATACCTTACTTTGTAATCGGAATGCTTTAGGTAACGAAATACAATGTCAAAAGTAATTGCTGGACGAGCATGGCCTAGGTGTGGATCTCCATAAACAGTAGGTCCGCAAACATACATCCCTACATGCTTTTCTACTATAGGATTAAAGACTTCTTTCTGTCTTGAAAGGGTGTTGTATATTTGTATTTGTCTCATTTTTTTAGATTTTAGCTTTTTAGTATTTATATTTTAGACTATTTGTCTCATGTCTAACTACTAATATCTTGTATCTGTTTATATTGTTTCTTCAGATTCTCCATCATATCTGACGTCATTTTTTCTAAATCGTATTTCAATTCCCAACCCCAATCTTTTTTGGCATAACTATCATCAATGGAAGAAGGCCAAGAATCCGCAATGGCTTGCCTAAAATCAGGATTGTAAGTCATTTCAAAATTAGGAATATGCTTGGTAATCTCTATAGCTATTTGTTTTGGAGTAAAACTCACTCCTGCCAAATTGTAGGAAGATCTTATTTTCACTTGTTCTGAAGGAGTTTCCATTAACTCAATTGTTGCACGAATTGCATCTGGCATATACATCATTGGAAGCCCAGTATTTTCCGAAAGAAAACTTTCGTACTTCCTATGTTTTATCGCATGATGAAAAATATCTACAGCATAGTCGGTAGTTCCTCCACCTGGAGCTGCTTTCCACCCAATTAATCCCGGGTAACGAATGCTTCTTACATCTACTCCAAATTTATTGAAATAGTATTCATTCCATCTTTCTCCTGCTTGTTTGGTAATTCCGTAAACGGTATTGGGTTCCATTACCGTGTATTGTGGAGTATTTTTCATTGGAGTTGTCGGCCCGAAAACCGCAATAGAAGATGGCCAGAAAATCTTTTTAATAAGCCCATCTTTTGCTAAATCCAAAACGTGAGAATGAGAACGTATATTTAAACGCCAACCTAATTCAATATTTTGTTCGGCAGTTGCAGAAAGGAGTGCAGCTAACAAATAGACTTGTGTTACTTTGTGTTTCTTTACAATATCCCTCAAAAGTTGCTCGTCCATAATGTCCAATTTCTCAAAAGGACCTGATTGCATTACCTCATCAGAAGAGGGGCGAATATCGGAAGCAATAATATTATCGTTTCCATACATTCCTCTTAGTTCCATTACTAATTCAGTACCAATTTGCCCTGAAGATCCTATAATTAAGATTCTTTCTGTCATCTGTGAAATATTTGGGACAAATATAACATTATACATTATTTAGATAGGGATAATTTTAATTACAATAAAAAGTGAGAATTTTGTATCTTTGCCCCATAATTTGTTGATAATGCATGGATCCGAATACTGGTAAAAAAAATATGTTCAATAAGCTGAGCAAGGAGCAGGGCTTAAAATTATTGGAACAAGAAGGTTTTGAAAGAACAACAGTTTCTTTTTACAGATATGTAATTATTGATTCACCTGCTGAATTGAGGGATGAATTGTATGAAAATTGGAAGCATTTAGGTGTTTTAGGTAGAATATATTTGGCACATGAAGGAGTGAATGCTCAGTTAAGTGTTCCTGAGCATAATTGGGAGCAGTTTGTAAAGCAAGTTCATGGTAATTCACTTTTTACTGAAATGCCTTTTAAAATTGCGGTGGAAGATGATGGAAATTCATTTTTTAAACTTACGATAAAAGTGCGAAAGCAAATTGTAGCGGATGGTTTGCCAATTGACGAATATGATGTAACTAATGTAGGAGAACATATGGATGCAAAGGCATGGAATATTGCTTTAGAAAAGGGGGCTACTGTAGTAGATATGCGTAATCATTATGAGAGTGAAATTGGAAAATTCAAAGGTGCTATTTGTCCGGATGTAGAGACGTTTAAAGAAGAATTGCCAGAAGTGAAAAAGATGTTAGAAGGGAAGGAAAGTGAGCAGATATTATTGTATTGCACAGGAGGAATAAGATGTGAAAAAACTTCAGCTTACTTAAAACATCATGGGTTTAATGATGTTAATCAGTTGTACGGAGGAATTATTGATTATGCAAGACAATTGGATAAAGACGAAAGTTTAAGTAATAATTTTGAAGGAAAGAACTTTGTATTTGATGAAAGAAGAGGGGAGCGTATTTCTGATAATGTAATTAGTAGTTGCCATCAATGCGGAGAGCCTTTCGATACACATGTGAATTGCCGAAATGTAAATTGTAATTTATTGTTTTTACAATGTAATAGCTGTAAAGAAAAATATGAAAATTGCTGTTCTGTTGATTGTATTGAAATTGCGAATTTACCACTTGAAAAACAAAAACAATTACGCAAAGGGACGGATAATAAAAAGATGTATTATAGCCATAAAAGAGTGAATTTAAACTTACAAAAAGATGATTAGAATTACAAAAGAATTTAAGTTTGAGATGGCTCATGCTTTGCATGGTTATGATGGCTTGTGTAAAAATATTCATGGGCATTCTTACAAATTATGGGTTACTATAAAAGGGAATGTGAAAAATGAAAAAGGACACATAAAGGATGGTATGGTAATGGATTTCAGTGTATTGAAAGATGTTGTAAAGCCTGAAATTATTGATAAATATGACCATTCTCTGGTCTTGAATGCTAATTCCCCTCATGCTTCTATTGATTTGTCGGCCTTTGAAAAAGTTTTTTATTTACCTTATCAACCAACTTCAGAAAACTTGGTAATGGACTTTGCGGCTATCATCCAATCAACACTCCCCAATCATGTTACTTTATGTAAGGTTGTTTTATCCGAAACGGTTACTTCTTTTGCTGAATGGAATATAGAAGATAATCAGTAAAATATAATTTTCTTTTTTGAGTAGTTTTTTTTTCTTCTAATGTAGAATTAATATAAATATGTTGGGAAATGAAAAATATGCCAAAAATCATAGTTTTCATAGATAGTATTTTCTATTTTTGCGACCGAAAAATTTAAAAAAATGACGAATATATTAATTGCTTTAGTTTTAATCTTATTAATCGCTACTTTAGTACAGGTACTTAGGGTTAGTGAATTATTGTCAGAACTAAAAAATCAGGATGTAAATGAAGTAACAAATAAGGATAATGCTACTCAATCGCGTATCCTTTTAATAGTAGGAACTTTGTTTTTAGGCTCAGTTGTTTGGCAATTTGTGAATTGGATTCCGTTAATGTTACCTCCTGCAAGTTCGGTGCATGGTGCGGTTATTGATTCTTTAATGCAATTTACAATGCTACTTATCATCTTTGTGTTTTTTATTACTCAACCTTTATTGTTTTGGTATGGGTATAAGTACAATAAGAGTAAAGAAAATCCTATTGCGTTTTTCTATCCACACAATAATAAATTAGAAGTTATCTGGACAGTAGTTCCATCTATTGTGCTTACTGCAGTTATTTTATACGGCCTAAGTGCATGGGATAAAATTACAAATGCAGATACTACTGATTCACAAATTATTGAATTATACGCCAAGCAATTTGATTGGACAGCTCGTTATGCAGGGGAGGATAATACTTTAGGTTTCTCTAACTATAAATTAGTAAAAGGTCCTAATCAATTAGGGGTTGATTTAACTGATGTATTTGCGCAGGATGATGTTGTAATTAAAGAGGTTCATTTAGCTGTGAATAAGCCAGTATTACTAAAAATGCGTTCGCGTGATGTAATTCATTCAGCTTTCTTACCTCACTTCCGTGTACAGATGAACTGTGTGCCTGGAATGATAACGCAATTTGCTTTTACACCAACACAAACTACTGCCGAAATGAAAATACAAGAAGGAGAAGATTTCGAATTTGTATTATTATGTAACAAGATTTGTGGAGCGGCACATTACAATATGCAAATGAAATTTGTAGTAGAAACTGAAGAAGAATATACAGCATGGATGGCTTCTCAGAAAACAGTAAATAACACATTAACGAAAAAACAATAAAAGATGTCAGATCATCATAAAGAAACATTTTTAAATAAATATGTATTTAGTTTAGATCATAAAATGATTGCTAAGCAATTCCTAATTACAGGAATGCTTATGGGAATAATTGGTATGTTGATGTCAATTTTATTCCGTTTGCAATTATCTAATCCAGGAGAATCGTTTGCAGTATTGGAATGGTTTTTAGGAAGTAAATGGGCTCCAGGAGGTATTTTAGATCCGAATATGTATTTATCCTTAGTAACTATGCATGGTACGATATTAGTATTCTGGGTACTTACTGCAGGATTAACAGGAACATTTGCTAACTTCCTTATTCCATTACAAATTGGAGCAAGAGATATGGCTTCAGGGTTTCTGAATATGCTTTCCTATTGGTTCTTTTTTGTAGCGACTGTAGTATTGTTATGTTCTTTATTTGTTGAGACAGGTCCTGCATCAGCAGGTTGGACAATCTACCCACCACTTTCCGCATTGCCACAGGCAATACCAGGTTCTGGTTTAGGCCAAGATTTATGGTTAGTGGCAATTGCACTATTTATTGTATCTTCTCTTTTAGGAGGACTTAACTATATTGTAACGATTCTTAACTTAAGAACAAAAGGAATGTCAATGTCACGTTTGCCACTTACAATGTGGGCAATCTTGATTACTGCAATTCTTGGGGTATTATCATTCCCAGTATTACTATCAGCTGCTTTATTATTAATTTTTGACAGAAGTTTCGGTACATCATTCTACCTTTCTGATATTATTATTGGGGGAGAAACTTTACACAATACAGGAGGTTCACCTGTTTTATTTGAACACTTATTCTGGTTCTTAGGACACCCTGAGGTATATATTATTTTATTACCTTCTTTAGGTATTGTTTCTGAAGTGATGTCAGTAAATTCGCGTAAACCAATTTTTGGATATAAAGCTATGGTTGGGGCAATGTTAGCCATTGCATTCCTTTCGTTTGTCGTTTGGGGACACCATATGTTTATCACAGGTATGGATCCGTTCTTAGGGTCAGTATTTACCTTTACTACTTTATTGATTGCTATTCCTTCTGCGGTAAAAGTATTTAATTACTTAGCTACACTTTGGAAAGGAAGTATCCGTTTTACACCAGCTATGTTATTTACAATAGGTTTTGTGTCTACTTTCTTAACGGGTGGATTAACAGGATTAATTCTTGGGGATTCAGCTTTAGATATTAATGTTCACGACACTTACTTTGTTGTTGGTCACTTCCATATTGTAATGGGGCTTTCAGCAATTTACGGGATGTTCTCAGGGGTTTACCACTGGTTCCCTAAAATGTATGGTCGTATGATGAACAAGAAATTAGGATACTTACACTTCTGGGTAACGTTTATTTCGGCCTATGGAGTGTTCTTCCCTATGCACTTTTTAGGATTAGCTGGTTTACCAAGAAGATATTATACAAATTCTGCTTTCCCAATGTTTGATGGTTTATCGGATATTAATGAAATCATTACTTTCTTTGCGATTATTGGTGGGTTGGTACAATTGGTTTTTGTTTTCAATTTCTTCTATAGTATTTTCAAAGGGACGAAAGCAAGTTCAAACCCTTGGAAAGCGAATACATTAGAATGGACAACTCCAATAGAGAGAATTCACGGAAACTGGCCAGGAGAAATTCCTGAGGTGTACAGATGGCCGTATGATTATTCTAAGCCAGGTGCTGATGAGGATTTTATTATGCAAACTGAGCCGTTAAAAGAAGGAGAAATAGAACACTAAGATAAATGAGTACTAGTAAAAATAATACTTCAAAACAATTGCTTTGGGTGGGGATGGCAGGAATTTCAATGTTCTTTGCTGGCCTTACTTCAGCTGTAATTGTTCGTTCGGCTGAACATGGCTGGAATTCAATTGATATGCCTATCTGGTTTTGGAGAAGTACTATTGCAATTGTGCTAAGTAGTATTTTATTAATCATAGCCCAAAACCAAGTAAAGAAAGGGAATACACCAACTGTTTATATTGTTGGCGCTCTTGTTTTAGGTTTGTTTTTTGGGTATTGCCAACTAATGGGTTGGAAGCAGTTAACGGCTGAAGGAATGTACTTCATTGGTGAAGGTAGTAATCCTGCAAGTTCGTTTTTATATGTAATTACCTTTGCACACTTACTACATGTTATTGGGGGCTTAATTGCTCTTTTAGTAACTTCAGTAAAAGCGGTGCAATCAAAATATACAAAAGAGAATTATTTAGGAATAGAATTAACATCTATCTACTGGCATTTTTTAGATTTGCTTTGGGTGTATTTATTTGTATTCCTTTTATATAGTGTAAAATAAATTTTAGAATTATGACTCAATCAATAGAAAATACAAATGCTTGGGAGGGAGGAGTAAGACCCTACAATGCAAGTTATGGTAAATTAATGATGTGGTTTTTCTTAATCACAGATGCTTTAACCTTTTCAGGATTTTTAGTGGCTTATGGTTTTAGTCGTTTTAAGTTTCAGGATTTATGGCCAGTTGCGGAGGATGTGTTTACCCACTTCCCATTCATGCACGGGCATCACCCATTGTTGTTTGTTGCTTTAATGACATTTATCCTTATCATGAGTTCGGTAACTATGGTATTGGCGGTAAATTATGGGCACAAAATGGAAAAGGAAAAAGTAATTCTTTGGCTTTCGTTAACGATTGTTGGGGGAGCTATTTTCTTAGGTTCACAAGCTTGGGAATGGGCTCACTTTATTCATGGGTTGGATGGTGTACCGGCAACCTTGGTAAGTAACCCTTACGGACATGCTTTATTTGCGGATTACTTCTTCTTTATTACTGGTTTTCACGGTTTCCATGTATTTTCTGGAATACTTATTTTAACTGTTATTTTGATTAATGTAATAAAAGGAACATACGAAAAAAGAGGACATTATGAGATGGTAGAAAAAGTAGGATTGTACTGGCACTTTGTTGATTTAGTGTGGGTATTTGTATTTACATTCTTCTACTTAGTATAATTTATAAAACGATATTATTATGGCAAACGAAACAAAAGGAAATTGGTGGATCTGGAAAGTATTCTGGATTCTATTAGGGATAACAACATTTGAAGTTGCATTAGGAATGATTAAACCTGATTTTTTAATGGGTGAGTTTTTAGGGACTAAATTAATTAACCATGTATTTATCATCTTAACTTTAGTGAAAGCAGCTTATATTGTGTTAGAATTTATGCACTTAGGGCACGAAACAAAAGGCCTAAAATGGACAATACTATTACCAGCAATCATCTTAATTCCGTACTTATTTTTCATTATTCTTACTGAAGGAGGGTACGCTTACATGATGATGTAATACCATACTATGATGAAAACAATCAAAAAATTTGGATTACTTTTTATCCTGCTTGTTTTGCCTTATTTAATGTACAACTACATTGCTAAGGGAGAAAACAACTTTGTAAAACTGGCAGTTATTGGTGCAGAGGGACATAAAATCCCAGCCTTTTCATTTACGAATCAGGATAGCGTTACCATTACGAATGCTGATTATGATGACAATATCTATATCGCTAATTTTATCTTTACTACTTGCCCAACTGTTTGCCCAACTATGACTTATAATATGCGTTATATTCAGAATAAGTTAAGCAAATACCCAAACATTAAGTTTCTTTCACACACGGTAAATCCTGAGTACGATACACCAGAAAGGTTAAGTAAATACGCTACAAAAATGCGTTTGAACTTGAACAATTGGAACTTGGTAACGGGCGATAAAAACGAAATATATACCATTGCAGAATCTTACTTTGTGAATGCAAGTAGCGACTCGTTAGCACCAGGTGGTTTCTTACATTCTCAGTATTTAATTATTGTGGACAAGGAAGGTAGGGTGCGTTCAGGTTACAGTAATTTTGTATGTAAATTTTGTGGCGAAAGTTCTACTAAAGCAAAAATTGCTTGTCCTGCTTGCCGTAAGGAAAAAGCATTGATTGGTAATCCTGTTGGAAGTTATGATGGTACACAGGACTATGTAATTAAGGATTTGATAAAGGATGTAAAAACTTTATTGGCCGAATATCACAAGGACGCAAAAGCGGTTCGCTATGCCGAATAAAAAACTAATTTTATTAGTTGTTGGGTTCCTATTTGTTATGGATTCCTTTGGGCAATGTGCTATGTGTAAAGCAGCAGTGGAGGCCAACTTAGCAGCAGGTGATGACATTGGCGCAGGATTAAATGGAGGCATCCTTTACCTTATGTCTATGCCTTATATTGCAGTATTTTCTTTTGCATTATTTTACTACTTACAAAAAAGAAAAGAGCAGACTGCTTAATCTTTATTTATCTTCTTATCAACTATTTTTTTACTGCTAGAAACATTTATTGTGTTCTTGTAAACTAGTTTTTAGTCTTTCACAACAAGTTTCAAGTATTGGGGAACAAGTTTTGTGTTCTTGCAAACTATTTTTTAGTCTTTCGGAACTAGTTTTTTGCTTTTGGAAACTATTTTTTATTTTTCACAACTATTAGTGTGTTGATAATCAATGTTTTATAATCGTATTTTTTCATATCTTTACAAAATGAAGAAAGTAATATTTATAGGATTAATGTTTTGTTTTGCTTTTACCATTAAAGCACAACAGAACTTAGTGTTGAATGGGAGTTTTGAAAATAATAACCCTGTAGTAATTGATTCGACCGGCGCCATTGACACCATTTTTGGTTGTTGGAGCAACTTAATGAAGATTGAATATGAGAGTGTTATCCTATATTCTTATTATTTTGGGGATGAAAGTATGACTGCGCTTATGAAAGATTCTTGTTTATGGTGTATAACTCCAGAGTATTGGGGGGGGGGAGGCAAAAGATGGAGACTATTATCTTTTAATGGGAGGAGAAGATATGCCAATTTTTTTCCCTTCTTGGACTGACACCATACATCTTATTAATCAAGCTAAGATTTCATTCGAACTTTCTCACCCTTTAAGTCAGGAAGAGCGTTATAAACTTTCTTTTTGGATTAAAGATCCACCACCAACACCAGACTGCATATACGCTAAAAATAATTATGTAAATGTGGGTATTTCTAATTATAAAGATCAACTTGGTCAACATTTAATTACAACAGGCTATGGCGATACTATTTGGCAAGAGTATACTTATGTATTTGAAACGCAAAACTCAGAACAGTACATAACTGTAACTGTTGGCGTAAACGATACTATTGATTTTGGTTTATTTATCGACCATTTTGTATTAACAGTAACAACAGACCCTTTAACTACTGGTGTTAATGAAGTACAGCAAGTAGAAAAACAACTCCTCAAAATAGTAGATATTTTAGGTAGAGAAAGTAAGCCACAACCCAATGTAGTTCTCTTTTATATTTACAGTGATGGTACAGTTGAGAAAAGGATAATTATAGAATAAACCGCTCTTAGTCCCTTAAGGCAATACTCAATTCCTTCAATTGTGCTTCATCAATATCTGATGGCGAGTCAATCATTACATCTCTACCTGAATTATTTTTTGGGAATGCAATAAAATCACGGATGCTTTCTTGTCCGCCCATTATCGCACAAAGTCGGTCGAACCCAAAGGCAACACCTCCGTGTGGTGGCGCTCCATATTCAAAGGCTTCCATCAAAAATCCGAATTGTTCTTTTGCTTGTTCTTCCGTAAATCCTAAATGCTTAAACATAAGTTGTTGCAAGGCTCTATCGTGTATTCTTATACTTCCACCTCCTATCTCATTTCCGTTCATCACAAGGTCATAAGCATTGGCACGCACTGCTGCTGGGTCGGTATCTAGTTTTGCAATATCTTCTGGCTTTGGTGAAGTAAAAGGATGGTGCATTGCGTGATATCTTTCAGTGTCTTCATCCCATTCTAATAGTGGGAAATCCAACACCCAAAGTGGTGCAAATACGGCTGGATTTCTAAGTCCTAGTTCTTCAGCTAAGTGTAATCTTAATGTCCCTAATGCTTTTCTGGTTTTGTCTACACCTCCTGCCATTATTAAAAGTAGGTCGCCTTTTTCACATCCTACTTTTTTGGCCCAAGCGTTTCTAGCATCTTCATCAAAAAACTTATCTACTGTCGATTTTGATGTTCCGTCCTCATTGTACTTGCAATAGATAAGTCCTGTTGCACCTACTTGTGGCGTTTTTATAAAATTCACTAAAGCATCTAATTGTTTTCTTGTGTAGTTGGCACATCCTTTTGCATTAATGGCAACAACTAATTCTGCATTGTCAAACACCCCAAAATCTTTTCCTTGGCATTCCGCATTCATTTCTACAAACTGCATATCAAATCTGATGTCTGGCTTATCCGAACCATACAAAGCCATGGCATCATCATAAGTTATTCTTGGGAATTCATTCAGCTCAATTCCTTTTACTTCTTGTAGTAAATGGCGGGTTAATCCTTCAAACATATTCAGGATATCTTCTTGTTCAATGAATGACATTTCACAGTCAATCTGAGTAAATTCTGGCTGACGATCAGCACGCAAATCTTCATCTCTAAAGCATTTCACGATTTGATAATATTTATCAATCCCACCCACCATAAGCAATTGCTTAAATGTTTGTGGCGATTGTGGCAGGGCATAAAACTGCTTTTTGTTCATTCTACTTGGCACTACAAAATCCCTTGCTCCTTCAGGGGTCGATTTTATTAAGTAAGGCGTTTCTACTTCAATAAATCCTTGGTTGTCTAAGTAACTTCTTGTTGCTTTTGATACTTTATGCCTTAGCATTAAGTTTTCTTTTATCGGATTTCTTCTAATATCCAGATAACGATACTTCATTCTTATTTCATCCCCACCATCTGTTTCGTTTTCTATGGTAAAAGGAGGTGTTTTTGATTTGTTCAGGATTGTTAATTCACCTATTTCAATTTCAATTTCACCTGTAGGAATATTTTTATTTTTACTTTCTCTTTCTACTACTTTTCCTTTTATCTGAATCACAAATTCACGCCCTAATTTCCTGGCATCAGCACATAAGTCAGCATTTACATCCATGTTAAAGACCAATTGCGTAATTCCGTATCTATCCCTTAAATCCACAAAAGTCATACCTCCTAAATCTCTTGTTTTTTGTACCCATCCGCTTAGGGTTACTTCTTGGTTAACATTTGTAATGTTTAATATGCCGCAATTGTGTGTTCTTAACATCTTATATTTATTAGGTTGCGAAATTAAAAAATTAAAGTACTAAATTTGCACTATGGAAATAAATCCTTTTGATGATACCTATTTTATGAAACAAGCTCTTTTACAAGCAAAGGAAGCTTTCGATAAGGATGAAGTGCCAGTTGGGGCAGTTATAGTGTGCGATAATCAGATTATTGCGCGAGCCCATAATTATACGGAAGCCTTGAATGATGTAACCGCTCATGCCGAAATGCAAGCTTTTACGGCTGCTGCCGATTATTTGGGAGGAAAATACCTCAACGAATGCACTCTTTATGTTACCATTGAACCCTGTATAATGTGTGGAGGAGCGGCTTATTGGACACAGCTAAAAAAGGTAGTGTATGGGGCAAAGGATGAAAAAAGAGGATTTTCTTCTTTAGAAGAAAATATCTTGCATCCAAAAACGGAAATAGAAAGTGGTTTACTGCAAGAGGAATGCTCAAAATTATTGTCCGATTTTTTTAAAAGTAAAAGGTAAATAAGCGTATTTTTGTAAAAAATTAATTGTTATGAATTATCCAGAAGAAATGTGTGCGCCAATGCGTGAAGATTTAACCTCAGTAGGTTTTATTGAATTAAAAACTCCTGAAGCAGTATCGGATTTATTAGATAAAAAAGAAGGTACCGTTTTAATAATGGTAAATTCAGTGTGTGGTTGTGCAGCAGGTAACGCACGCCCAGCTGTGAAAATGACAACAAAATTTGATAAGAAAGTAGATACTTTTGCTACTGTTTTTGCAGGGCAAGATATAGGGGCAGTTGCTAAAGCCAGAGAATATATGGCTCCATTTCCTCCTTCATCACCCGCAATTGCTGTGTTTAAGGACGGGAAATTAGTGCATTGTATCGAGCGTCATCATATTGAAGGAAGGTCAGCTGAAATGATTGCTGATAATTTAAAAGATTGTTTTGATAACATCTGCTAAGCAAGCAAAATTCTGATTTCAAATCTAAAATATTACGGGCAACTGATGAAGTTTCGCCTTTCAGCAACAGTAGTTTTCTCTTCTGCAATTGGTTATTTGTTAGGAGCGGAAACGGTCTCACTTATTGACATATGTTTGCTTTTAGTTGGTGGTATTTTAGTTACCGGTTCGGCCAATGGATTTAATCAGGTTGTGGAGCGTAATCACGATAAATATATGGAGCGTACTGCTGGCAGACCTCTGCCAATGGGGAATTTGTCAGTAAATCAAGCTTTGGTTTTTACGACACTAATTGGTATTATAGGTTTGTATGTTTTATATAATGTCATTCCAGGAGGGTTTAAAAGTTGCTTGTTTGGCTTACTGTCTATTTTGCTATATGTTTTGGTGTACACCCCATTAAAACGGATATCACCTATCGCTATTTTTGTTGGGGCTTTCCCTGGTGCAATTCCTATTTTGCTAGGATGGGTAGCTGCTACTAACGATTTTGGCTTGGCAGCAGGAATATTGTTTGCTGTTCAGTTTTGTTGGCAATTCCCTCATTTTATTGCCATTGCTTGGGTGCAAGATTCTGCATATAAAAAGGCAGGTTTTAAAATGATGTATGGAAGGGAAAAAGGAAAATATGCAGCAGGAATTGCAGTGACGACTTCAATTTTAATGACCGTAATTTCGGTACTTCCATTCTTTTATACATTTAATAACTTATCACTTTCTGTATATGCTATAGTGGTGTTGCTTGCTTTGGGTATTTGGTTTACTTTTAGAGCAATAAACATGTATAATAAATGTGATGATCAGTCTGCAAAAAGACTCATGTTGGGTTCTTTTATGTATTTGCCTTTGATGCAAATAGTATACGTGCTAGATAAATTCCTTATTCAATAAAAGACATGAAAAAACAAGATTCAGTTTTTGTTCCACTGATTATTGCTTTGTCGGTAATTATTCCAATTGCAGTTGCCCTATTAATGCTTTTCCCTGATGTATTGCATATAGAATCAGAAAGTATTGATTTTAGTTCCTTACCTTTCTTTCATGCAATTTTGAATGGATCAACAGCAGTATTATTACTTACAGGTTTTATCTTAATTAAAAATAAGAAAACAAAATCACATAAGGCAGCTATGCTTTCTGCATTTGTATTGTCATCCGTATTTTTACTTTCTTATGTAACTTCAAAATTGACGAATGCACCTGTTCCTTTTGGGGGTGAGGGGATGATAAGATATATTTACTTTTTCATTCTTGTATCTCATATTATGTTATCAATTCCAGTATTACCTTTGGCACTTTTTTCAATTTACAGAGGGCTTACAGGAGAGATTGCTAAACATAAATCAATCGTTAAGTACACTTTTCCGATATGGATTTATGTGGCAATTACGGGCGTTTTGGTCTATGTTTTGATGTCTCCATACTATTAAAAGTCAATTTCTTATTGTATAAAAATAAGGGGGCTTTTGCCTCCTTATTTTGTGGCTTGTTTTTTCAATTTATCATTCGTATAGGGTTTATAAGAAAATGTGTATCTTGCAAAAATTATAAAAGAAATTAATGATTAGATAATATGAAGAAAATAATACTTTTTACAAGCATTTTATTTTTTGCTTTTAGTATGAACAGTGTAAAGGCACAAACCCTTGATTCGGTTATTACAACTATCCCTATTGAGTGTAATGGCGATTTGGCAACTGTTACAGCCTATATGACCCAAACAACTCCAGGGACTCCAGTGAAACTAATGAATTATAGATTTGCCCTTCCTACTTTGTTAGTGCCAAATGGTTCGTCAGGTGTTACTGCAGGTGCATCACAACCTTTTCCGGGTATGGTTGGTGCTTGCTATAGAATGTTAATGGTAGATTCTGCCCTATTTTATACTGCATTTCCCCATCCTCCAGGTCCTCCAATGGCTGAGTTATTAAATCCTACTCATTCATCAATATTTGACTATTTTGATTATTGCGTGTCTGATGTTCCGCAGTTAGGAGTAACTACAACTCAAACAGCTATTAATTTATGTAATGGCGATTGTGATGCAGCTGAAAAATTAACTATTTCAGGAGGAACACCTCCTTTTTCAATTACCATAAATGGAATTACATCTGTATTAGGGATTGGTTCAATTGACACTACTTATTTGAATCTTTGTGCAGATACTTATGATGCAACTATTGTTGATGTTAATGGCTGTGTAACTAATCCAGGAGTTACTTCTTTTACTATTGATGAGCCACCTTTATTAATCCCTAATGGAAGTAACTTACTTTATAATGGACAGGATATTTCTTGTTTTGGAGAAGATGATGGTGAAATAACTGGGGATGTATCTGGAGGGACATCACCATATACCTATTCTTTAGATGGCATAACTTTCTCCACCGACCCTGTATTTCCAGGTCTTTTTGCAGGCACGTATACTATCTATTATCTAGATGCGAATGGCTGTGATACTTCTGAAACTATTACACTAACCGATCCTCCAGATTTATCAGGAGCGCTTACTATTACTCAGCAAGTAAGTTGTAATGGAGTTACTGATGGGATTATTCAATTTGTAGTAAATAATATCAATATAGGTACTCCTGGGTATCAATATTCTATTGATAATGGGGCTAATTTTCAAAATTCAAATACTTTTACTGGATTAGCAGGAGGACAAACACATACAATTATTGTAAAAGATGCAAATGGTTGTGAGTCGTCTGCTTCTATTTTTCTATCCGAACCTACAGCAATTACTTTTAGTGTATCTTCTTCTAACTTCAATGGTTTTGGAGTAAGTTGTAATGGATCAACTGATGGACAAATAATTATTTTTTCTCCTTCAGGTGGTACGCCAAACTATGCTTATTCAATTGATGGAGGAAGTAATTATTCATCAACAATGATACACAATGGGCTTGGTGCAGGAACTTATGTAGTAACAGTAAGAGATGCAAGTGGTTGTACAAATGATACTACTATTAATATTACTGAACCTTTACCTTTTACAATTACTCCATCAGCTACTTCATCTTATAATGGTTCTGATGTTTCGTGTCCTGGAGCATGTGATGGTACAGTAGATGTTACTCAACTTAACGGTGTGGGAGCGATTACTTATAACATGACTTCTTACTTGCCACAAACTTCAACTTCTTGGAGTAATGTATGTGGAGGTTTAAGTTTTGGAGCTTATACCATCAATGCTACTGACGCAAATGGATGTACGGCAAATACAACAATTACTTTAACTGAGCCTTTACCTTGGGCGTATACAGTTGATTCAGTAAATGAAACCTGTAACTTAGCAAATGGACAAGCTTCTATTATAGTTACACAAGGAGGTACAGGAACACTTGCGTATTTATGGGATGACCCTACAGCACAAATTACTGATACTGCAACTAATCTGGTAACTGGAATGTATGAAGTGCGTGTTACCGATATTAATGGATGTATATTTACTGAGGATGTTTTTGTTGGAGAAATTGACATTACTTTAGATTTTGATAGTGTTCCTCCTTGTAATGGAGGAAATGATGGGTCAGCAACTGTGAATCCTGATGGAATACCTCCCTATACTTATCAGTGGTTTGATAATAACGGGATTATTATGCCTGGAGCTACTACTAATACAATAACTGGTTTGGTGCCAGGACTTTATTCGGTAACGGTTATAGATGCCGGTGGAGCAGGGTGTTCGGTTACTGATACTGTTGAGATACCTGCTTCTGCTATTGTAGAGGTAACACTTGATGCAGCAAATTCAATGTTAAATGTAGCTTGTTTTGGTTATCCTTCAAGTGGAGTAACAGTAAATGCAACAGGAGGGACAGGAGCAAATACTTATTTGTATCATATTCCTAATACTTTCCCAATTCCACAAGCGTCAAATACATTTAGTGGATTGTATGCAGGAACTTATCCTATTTATGCAACTGATGCAAATGGTTGTTCTGATAGTGTTGTAGTAACTATTTCTCAGCCAGATCAGCTTATTTTCAATACTATATCAGCTGATGTAAGTTGTAATTTAGGAGCAAACGGTATGGCGTCTATTGATACTATTTACGGAGGAACTTCAATTTACACTTACTTATGGAGTACAGGAGAAATAACTGATAGTATTTCAAATTTAACAGCTGGGACTTATACGGTACAAGTAACTGATGCTAACGGCTGTTTATCAAACCCTACAGTTGATACGATAGTTATAAACGAACCATCTGCATTGCAGAGCACTATGACCATTTTATCGCATTCCAATTGTGCAGGTGCTCAGGCCTTGGCTACAGGAGAAATTAGTGTTGCTATTTCAGGAGGAACAGCTGGATATTCTTACTTATGGAGTACAGGTTCAACTTTAGCATCAATTAATTTATTATTAGATGGAATATATACGGTTGATATTACTGATGCAAATGGTTGTACAATCTCTGATACCGCAGTGATCTTACCAGGAACTAATCCTGATTTAGCGGTTATAATTCAAAATGTAAGTTGTTTTGGCGCAAATGATGGGATGATGTTTACCTCAGCTACAGGAGGAACAACTCCTTATCAGTTTACTGCTGATGGAGGGTCTAATTTTGTACCTTCAGGAACACCATTCGGACCATCAGGACAAGCAGGTTACTTTATTACTGTAGTTGATAGTTTAGGGTGTACAGATAGTGATTCAGTATATGTAAGTGAGCCAGATTTATTACAAGTAACCTCAATCAATATTCAAAATGTAAGCTGTTATGATAGTGCAAATGGAGAGTTGGAAGTAATATTCACAGGAGGTACTGCTTCATTTACCTATTTGTGGGATAATGGGCAAACTACTCAAACAGCAGTTAATCTTGTTCCAGGAAATTATTCTGTATTGGTTACAGATACGAATGGGTGTAATGACAACTCATTTACGGTAGCTATTACTCAGCCTGATAGTTTATATATTTCTTCTATAGCCTATACTGAAGTGCTGTGTACCGGTGGAAACACAGGAACAGCTACTGTTATAGCTGCAGGAGGAACTCCAAATTATTCCTATGCTTGGAGTTCTGGAGCATTAACAGATGTGGACTCAAACCTTTTTGCAGGAACATACTCAGTTCAAATTTCAGACATTAATGGTTGTAGTAGAAATTCAAGTATTGTTGTTACAGAGCCAGCTGCTTTAAGTGCAACCTTCATTAGAGATTCAGTCTCCTGTATAGGAGGCAGTGATGGCTGGGCTACAGTTTTAGTTAGCGGAGGAGTTGGTCCTTCTTATACTTATCTTTGGGATAATGGAGATATTGCTCTACTTGCAGATACTTTAGATGCAGGCTATCATACGGTTACTATAACGGATACTAATTTATGTGTTTTAAGTGATTCTGTAAATATTTTAGAACCTTCTTTTGACATTACAATTGACTCTTTAATTATTTCTGAAATTACTTGTCATGATGCGGATAATGCATCTATTACTGTTTTAGCAACAGGGGGGCAATTACCTTATACCTATTCTAGTACGAATGGATTTAATACGCAATCAACTATTGGTTTTAGTAATTTAGGGCCTAATACGTATATTATGTATGTGCAAGATAATAAAGGGTGTATAGATAGAGACACAGTTGAAATTGCTAATCCGGATTCTTTATATATTGATACTACTGTTTTCAGTCATGTACAATGTTTCGGGATGAATAATGCGTCTATACAAGCAATTAGTGCATTTGGTGGAACGGCTCCTTATGAGTATTCAGTAAATGGAGGAGCACAACATGCAAATATGGCATATTTTAATGGGTACGGACCAGGAACCTATACAATTGAAGTATTTGATGCAAATAACTGTGCTGCACAGGATATCATTATTATTACTGAACCAGATGAATTAGATGTAACTATTACAACATCCAACTGGAATTCATATCAAATAAAATGTAATGGAGATGCTTCAGGTTTTGCTGACATTACAGTAAGTGGAGGAATTGCTCCTTATCTTAAAACGGTTATTGATAGTAATTTGGATACGATTGTATCTTCTATTAATACAAATATAACAGGACTTGCAGCAGGAACATATACTTTTGTTATAATGGACGCGAATGGCTGTACTTATACCGAGACTATTGTTTATAATGAGCCTTCAGCTATTACACATAACTTTATTGCAACCCATGTAAGTTGTGATGGTTGGAGTAATGGTTCCTTAACTGATGTTGTTTCAGGTGGAGTAGGAACATCTACTTCTTATATTTATGCTTGGAATACAGGAGATAGTACTTATTCGCTTACTTCAATTCCTGTAGGAACTTATACTATGACAGTAGTAGATAATAATAATTGCGTTTCGGTTGATTCGTACACTATTAATGATGCCAATGCTTTAAATGTAACGGCTACTGCTACTCCAGTAAGTTGTTATGATTATTGTGATGGAATAATCGTTACTACTGCAACAGGAGGTATGCCAAATGTTAATTCAAGTGGAGTGCCAGTATATGCTTATCAGTGGGATGATATTTTATCTCAAACTACAGCAACTGCTATTGGTTTGTGTGTTGATAATACTTCAAATTCTACTACTTATAGTTGTGTTGTTACTGACGGGCAAGGCTGTACAGATACTGTAGAGTATATTTTAAATCAGCCAGAGGAACTTATTATTACAGCATCTATTGTGAGTGAAATTTCATGTAATCTTGATAATGATGGGAGATTAACTGCAGCTGTTACAGGAGGAAATGGAGGAACTACTTACTTATGGAATGATTGGACTGCTTGGAATGGAAGCCCTATTAATAATAACTTATCAGTGGGGAGCTATGTAGTGGTCGCTAAAGATAATAAAGGATGTATGGATACTACTGAAATTTACTTAGCAGAACCTTCTGCTTTAAGTATTAGTGTAACTGAAACGGATGTAAATTGTTTTGGTATTGATGATGGTACAATTACCGCAACAGCAACAGGTGGTATGGTAATTGGAATTCAACAATATAATTATAGTTGGACTAGTGGACTTAATGAGTTTGTAGTAGTTTCAACAGCTACAGGTTTAGCTCCAAACATCTATACAGTAACTGTAACTGATGATAATGGTTGTACAATTACTTCTCAGTCAGTTTACATTACTCAACCCGCTAATCCTTTAAGTATTTTGGTTGATTCTACTGATGAAACTTGTGACTTGAATGATGGTTCGGCTACTGCTTTCGTTCTTGGAGGAACAATACCTTACACTTACGCTTGGAATAATGGAGAAACAGCTAATCCGATAGTTGATTTAGCTCCTGGCTTGTATACAGTTAATGTAACAGATAAAAATGGATGCGCAATCTCAAGTGAAACATTTGTTAATGGAGTGCAAAATATTTTCTTACCAGGAAATTTATCATCTATTGATTCTACGGTTTGTTTAGGAGCAACTATATTCTTGGAGATAGAGGAAAAACCAAATTTAACTTATGAGTGGGAGAATGGATATAAACAAGCGGATAGATGGGTTACACCAACTGATCCTGTAAATGTTTATACATTATCCATTACTGATCTTAATTGTGCTTATCCTTATACAGTTTCAGCAACCATTAATGTAGAGGTTGTTGACCCCTTACCAAGTACAAATCCACTGCCAGAAAATGGACCATATGCAACTATTGTTAAAGGAGAGTCAATAGATATATTCTCTAATAATATGAATTGTGATACTTATCAGTGGACTTGGGTGGCTGATACTGTAGGAACTAGAACGATTACTGATAACCCGGATGCATCAGGTTGGTATCATATTGCGGTAGACTCAGCTGGATGTTTAGGCTTTGATTCTGTTTATGTAGTTGTAGGAGTAAAGCCTTATGATGCAATCACTCCAAATGGAGATGGCTTTAATGATGTTTGGAATATTTTAGATATTGCTTCTTATCCTAATGCAGTTGTTCAGATATTTAACAGATGGGGAGCATTAGTGCATGAAACTTTAGGAGGGCTAGACTATGCTGCCTGGGATGGAACTAGAGAAGGTAAAGATTTACCAGTAGGGACCTATTATTACATTATCGATTTAAAAACGGATGATGAACCTCAAAGTGGTCCGATTACAATTATAAGATAAAATGAAAATTATAAAAATGAAGAAAATATCAATCTTAATTATTGCCATTTGTTTTGGTGGAATATTGAAAGCTCAACAGCTACCACAGATAACACAGTACATGATTAATAATTATGCAGTAAATCCTGCTGTTGCTGGGATGTATGATTATTATCAAGTAAAAACGACTATTCGTAATCAATGGGTAGGCATTACTGATGCGCCAAGAACCACTGTGTTGAGTATCTATGGAAGAAAAAGTAGAAATGTTGGTTTAGGTGGTTTGGTGTTTAATGATCAAGCAGGACCTACAAGTAGAATTGGAGGGTCAGCATCTTACACCTATTCTTTTCCCATGACAAGAGCAGTTAAAATGTCATTTGCTTTATCAGGTGGTTTCACGCAATTTAAAATCACAAAACAAGGGTTAAATATTGAAGATAAAGACGACCCGTATATGCAAGGAGGTGATGTAGTAAGGTCAGCTCCTGATGCAACTTTTGGCTTTAATATGTATGGTGATAAATGGTATTTTGGGGCAGCAATTCCACAATTATTAAGCACAAACTTAAATCTGATTGATGATGATTTTGTGAGAATATATAATACTAATGACAATACTTCAGATGATGTAGAAAGCAATGGAAAGTTAGCTCAGCATATTTATGTGCTAGGAGCTTATACGCATGACTTTAACCCTTTTTGGTCCATAGAACCATCCTTATTGTTAAAAACAGTAGGGGCAGCACCATTACAAGTTGATTTTGGTTTAAAAACTACTTATAATGATAAGTTATGGTTTGGAATGGATTATCGTAATAATGGAGAAATGGCTGTACTCTTAGGCTACTCTATTCAAGAACGTTTTATGATAGGTTATTCCTATGATGTATTAAATTCTGATATGAGTGGTTACGCTAGTGCTTCTCACGAGTTTATGATTGGTATTCGTTTTGTAGCAGCAAACGAATCAGAGATAATGAAATAGAGGGAAGAAATTAGAATAATAGAAAGAGAAAGCCCCCACGGAAGTGAGGGCTTTTTATGTTGTACAATTAATAGGAAAAAGAATAGTACAACCCAAAACAAGTATTACGACAAGACAAATATAGAATCATTATCTGTATCTTATAAGTGTCGGGGAAACAAGATGTTAACACATTTTTGTTAGTATTTATAATTGTTTTTTATTAGCTAAAAAAGAAGTCAATATAATAGTGTTTTAAGAGGAAAATGCCTGTATTTCCATTCAGGAATTTTTTTATTTACTACCCCTTATAATCTAAATGTAATTTGGGGTATTCATGAAAGTTGTCAACTATGTAAGCGTACATTTAACCTTGAAGCTGGATTATATTTTAGTGCAATGTATGTTTCATATATTATTGGCGTTTCCTTATTAACTGTAGTGTGGATAGGCTTAGCAATTGTTAATTTTAAAATAGATATTGGGTATAAGATTATTGGTATTTCAGCATTATGGGTTTCACTAGTCCCGCTAATAGATTAAATATATAATAATAAAGAGTTAATTTATTTTTGCATTATAAAATAGAAAATGAAAATGCGGACTCTTAAAACTGACTTCTATTTATATATTTGCGTTTCATAAACGAAAAGAATGAAGATTGCAATTTTAGGTACAAGAGGAATTCCAAATAACTATGGGGGGTTTGAGCAATGTGCAGAATATTTATCAGTTGGGTTGGTTGAAAAAGGACATGAGGTTACAATTTATTCTCCAACTTTTCATCCCTATAAAAAGGAAACCTATAGAGGTGTTCGAATAAGACGAAAAGCGAGCCCGCAAGATATAATGGGGCAATCGGCATCAAATTTTATTTATGATTATTTGTGCCTTAAGGATGCCGTAAAACAAGATTTTGATATTATTCTTGAATTAGGCCTTATAACAGCTTCATTGTCAATTATTTTTTGCCGACATAGAGGGAAGGTAATTGTAACCAATCTTGATGGGTTGGAATGGAAACGGTCAAAATGGAATCATCTAGTTCAAAAAATTACTAAAACGCTTGAAAAATATGGGGTTAAGTACTCTGATTACTTAATTGCTGATAATGTAGGAATACAGGAATATATTCATGATGAGTATAATAGGAAATCAGAATTTATCCCTTATGGGGCGGTAGACATCAAACATCCTAGTACTGATTGTTTGTCAGAATATGGATTAATAGCGGGGAGTTATTTATTATCCATTGCCAGGTTAGAACCAGAGAATAACTTAGAGATGATGTTTGATGGTTATATTGCGAGTAGAATAAAAACACCTTATTTTGTGGTAGGGAATCATCTTACTAAGTATGGAGACTTTCTTAAAGATAAATATAGAAATACAGGAATCATCTTTTTAGGTGGGATATTTAATAAAGTGCATTTAGATAATATCAGGCATTATTCAAAGTATTATTTACATGGTCATTCAGTTGGGGGAACTAATCCGGCTTTATTAGAAGCTATGGCGGCACAAACATTTATTTTAGCACACGATAATCAGTTTAATAAATCAGTTATTAATGAGAATGCTTATTATTTTAATAGCTCTAATGTGTTAGCTGCTTTGCTTAACGATAAAGAGATTAATGAAAATAAAACTGCATTTATAAAAAATAATCTTATAAAAATTGATGAAGTATATAGGTGGTCAATTGTTGTAGATCAGTATGAATCGTATTTTAAAAGAATCTTAAACAATAAATAAATCTGAAGCAATTGCATCAGCATATAGCTTCCCTTTTTCAGTGAGGGTATAGTTATTATTTAGCTGTTTTATTTTCTCCTGATTCTTCCAGTTTTGGACTTGTTTCTTAAAATATTTTTGAGCATCTGCACCAAACTGAGCGGCTATATAGTTTAGCTCAACTCCCCACATTGTTCTCAAGCCAGTAAAAATATATTCATTGTATTGTTGTTCATTGCTAAGTTGTTCAACTTCAAAATATGAATTGTTTGTATTTACTTTTTCAATATATTGTTTGTTTGAGGCTATGTTCCATTGTCGGCTTGTTCCATTGAAGGAATGTGCTGAAGGACCAACTCCTAAATAATGCTGATTTTTCCAATAAGCGGTATTATGATTGGAGAAAAAACCTTCTTTTCCAAAGTTTGAAATTTCATAATGGATAAAGTTATTTTTAGTTGCTATTTGTACTAAAGTATCAAAATGTTCAACTGTTATTTTCTCTTCCAAAGGAGTAACTTTTTTCTTGTCTATAAGATGCTTTAATGCTGTTTTTGGCTCTATAGTTAGTGCGTAAGCTGAAAAATGCTGAATGTCTAAAGCTAGCATTTGCTTTAAGTTTTGTTTCCATTTTTCATTACTTTGATTGGGTAGCCCGTAGATTAAATCAATAGTGATGTTTTCAAACCCAGCTTTTTTAGCAAGGTGAATACATCCAAGTGCTTCTTTAGCATTGTGGGAGCGATTCATAAATTTTAAATCAGCATCATCAAAGGATTGTATGCCAATACTCAAGCGGTTAATGCCAATTTCTTTCAAATCAGCCAGCATTTTGGTATTTAAATCATCAGGATTACATTCTAAAGTAATCTCTGCATCAGTATCAATCGTAAAATAACGATATACAGTATTTACTAATTTGTTTATTTCTTCTTTATTAAGAATAGAAGGGGTGCCACCACCAAAATAAATTGAGCTAATTGTATCGCCATTTAAGTAAGCTTGCCGCATTTCAATTTCTTTTTTAATGCTTTTTAGCATTTCTGCTCTGTCATTTTGTGCAATTCTGAAATGAAAATTGCAGTAAGTACATTGCTGTTTACAGTAGGGAATATGAATATAAATGCTAGCCAAAATATTTTTAAATAATATTTGGCTAATATAAAAAAGGATTTACTTTTGCCACTATTAATAATCAGTCTAAATAAAAATAAAAAAATGAAAAAGACAGCTGTATTTATAATGCTTATTGCGTTATTTAATAGTGTAAATGCACAGAACAGTGCAGAGAAAATTATTTCAGGAAATTCTGGATTACATATTGGAGGGTACGGTCAAGTGGATTTCAACTTAGTGTCGAGAGAAGGAACTGTTCATAAGAATGGCACTTTAGATATACACAGATTAGTAACTTTTTTGGGTTATAATTTTAATGAAAAAACTTCTTTTGTTTCTGAAATTGAATTTGAGCATGTAACTGAAGTTTATGTTGAACAAGCATTCTTAGATTATAAAATAAAAAGTAATCTATCGGTAAGTGCAGGTTTAATGCTTATCCCAATGGGGATACAGAATTTATACCACGAGCCTTCAACTTTTAATGGAGTAGAAAGAACAAATGTTGATAAATACATTGTGCCTTCTACTTGGAGAGAAATTGGTATTGCCCTAAATGGAAGAAGTATTGAGCATTCAGTAAACTATCAAGCTATGTTGGTAAATGGGTTTAATGGTTTTGATGAAGGAGGAGTATTTAGTGGTCAAAGTGGCTTAAGAAGAGGAAGGCAAAAAGGAGCAAAGTCTTATATCACTTATCCGGATTTTGCTGCTAGAGTTTCTTACTATGGTCATCTAGGATTAAACTTAGGGTTTTCTGCTTATGTAGGAGATTCAGAAAGTAAAGCCTATGATGGATTAGACTTAGCTGATGAAACAGCAGTTGCTACTGCTGATTCTACAATGATTGGAATTCAAATGATTGGTGTTGATGCAAGATATACTAAAGGAGCATTACAATTAAGAGGGCAATACATTGTTGCTAACTTATCAAACACTAATCAATACAATACAAAAACTGAAAACGATTTAGGGAGTAAGTTAACTGGATATTATGCAGAGGCTGGTTATAATCTTTTAGAAGGAAAAAATACTACTGAAGAGTTAATAGCTTTTGTAAGGTATGAGAATTATAATACACATGCGGAAGTTGAGAGTATTGCAATTATTGATGCTTACAACAGAACAGATATTACAATTGGTTTAGGATTTAAAGTCGCAAAAGGCGCTATGTTTAAGGCAGATTACCAAATTAAATCGAATGCTGGAAGTGATGAAAAAACTGGACAGTTTAATTTTGGAACAGCTGTTTTATTCTAAATAATTTATAGTTAATGCAATCTAAAAACAATATTAGCAAAGCGGCTACTTTAATGGTGGCTGCTTTGCTGTTTTATTCATTTACCACAATCTATGTGTTAAGTGCTAAGGATTGGAAAAAAATTGAAAAAAATGCTAAGGCTATATTCAATACAGAAGTACTTAATTTCTCTGAAATTGAAAATATCCAAAATCTTGGAGCAACTCGTTTTTTTAAAATAAATGATTTAGGTTATTTAGCTTTTGATCAAGCTCCTTCCAAATTTCATAAGTTTGAGTATTATGTTATTTTTAGCAATAAAGCAGATATTCTAAAAGTAGAAGTACTAAATTATAATGAAAACTATGGTGTTGAAATCTGTAATAAAAGGTGGTTAAAACAATTTCAGTATATTAATACAAGTTCTTTTTTCTCCTTTAATAATAGCATTGATGGTATTTCAGGAGCAACACTTTCCGTTCAGAGTATCAGTGCACATAGCTGGAAAGTAACAGAAAAATTAAAGACCTACCTTAAACTAAAATAATTTACTACTTTTGGTTCTATGACAAAAGATTATTTTTCTCACCTTACACCTGAGCAGCAGCATATTTTAAAAGACAAAGGAACAGAAGCACCTTTTACGGGGGAATATAATGAGCATTTTGAAGCTGGAATTTTTATCTGTCGTGCTTGTGAAAATCCATTGTATGAATCCAATACAAAATTTAATTCTGGCTGTGGTTGGCCTTCCTTTGATGATGAAATTAAGGGATCAATCACTCGTTATGAAGATTTAAGTGGAGGAAGAGTGCGTACAGAAATCTGTTGCGGAAAATGTGATGGACATTTAGGACATGTTTTTGCAGGTGAACAAATTACAGTAAAAGATACACGCCATTGTGTGAATTCATTAAGCATTCGATTTAAACCTTATTCCCAATTGCAAAAAGCAACTTTTGGAGCAGGTTGTTTTTGGTCAGTTGAAAAATTATTTAAAGCTACTGAAGGAGTTTATCTTGCATGCGTTGGCTATATGGGCGGCACTTCTGATAAGCCAACTTATAAGGAGGTATGTAGTGGTACTACTAATCATGCAGAGATAGTTGACCTATATTTTAATGCTGAAAAAGTAAGTTATATTACTTTGCTCAATTTGTTTTGGGAGAACCATAATCCTACAACCCTAAACAGACAAGGAGCGGATAGTGGAACGCAATATCGTTCAGTCGTTTTTTATCATAATGAGCAGCAACAAAAAGAGGCTGAGCAATCAAAAATAGAAAAGCAGAAAAATTGGAAAAATGAGATTGTAACTCAAATAATTCCTTCCTCAACCTTTTACAGGGCAGAAGAATATCATCAGAATTATTTGAATAAAAATAATTTAGGAACCTGTGGATTTTAGGTTTTTTGGCAGGTGAATACTAAAGGTTGTCCCCACTCCTTTTTCTGATTGCATAACAAAAATACTTCCATTATGATATTCCTCTATTATTCGTTTGGAGAGGGAAAGCCCCAAGCCCCAACCTCTCTTTTTTGAAGTAACTCCAGGTTTAAATATATTCTTAAGAATAGAGCGGTCAATACCTTCTCCATTATCAGCAATATTCAGGATTAGATTATTGGTATCTTCAGTGATTGAGATTTTTATTTCTCCCTTTCCCTTCATGGCATCAACCGAATTTTTTACTAAATTTTCAACTACCCATTCTAGTAATATGCTATTTATAGGAATGATAATTTCTTTATTAGGAAATTCAAGTGTAAATAAAGTGTTGACCGGCATTCTGGATTTTAGGTATTCAACTGATTGCCTTATTAGGTGAACAACATCTACTTTTTGCAATTCTGATTTCGAACCAATTTTTGAGAAACGATCAGTTATAGTCTCTAATCTTCTGATGTCTTTCTCCATTTCAAATACCATACTTTCTGTTCCCTCTCTTTCTTTTAAAAGTTCTATCCAAGCCATTAATGAAGAGAGTGGTGTTCCTATTTGATGTGCTGTTTCTTTTGCCATTCCGGCCCATACCTTATTTTGTTCTGATTTTCGGCTTGCGCTAAACATAAAGTAGGCGATAAACATAAATAAACCAATAAAACCTAATTGATAAATCGGATAGTATCTTAAGTGGTAAAGTAATGCTGAATCCTTGTAGTAAATCCATTGTTTATCCCCTAAGATATTAATTTCAATAGGATCTTCTGTTCCCTCTCTTATTAGACTTAGTTCTTTGCGGAGGTAGGATTTTGTAATTTCTTTTTCTTGCATTAACCCCAAGGTCAATAATACGCTATCTGCTTTACTATAATAATCAAAATTTCTATGTTCTAATATGCTATCACACTCATCAACTAATATAACAGGAATATTGTTGTTTTCTGAAATTACTTTAATAGCTAAAGAGTAGTCTCCTTCCCCAGTGATGCTAACTAAATGTTTAGTGGCGTGTGCCCAAAGCTCAATTTTTTTTCGCTCTTCATTTTTTAATTGTTTCACCAAGCGATTGGTTACAAAAAGTGAAGATAACCCAATAATTATTGCCAAACCCAATAAGGTAAATTTCCACTTTTGTTTTTTAGAATATATATCCATTTTATTATTTATTCATCATCCCATTCAATGATTACATCTTGCCCTTGCTCTTGCTTTTCTTGTTCTTTGGTTAATAAGATGTCTTCTTTAATAATATTAGTGATGGTTTCTTTTTCTTTAGTGATTCCTTGTTGAACATCTTCCCTAAAGCGTATTCCATCAAATGAGATGTTAGGATTTTCAGAATTTCCTATCATTTTGAAATAAATGGTGTTAAATATTTTGCCATTTTCTTTAACTTCTCCAAATTCATTTTCTTTAATTTGAGTGTTTTTCTTCCTAAATTTAGTTGACATCAGTTCGGATAGCAAAAGTTTAATGCGGTAATTAATTTCTTGTTCAAATGTATGCGTTCCTGATAAAAAAACAGATAGTGCAGAAGATTTTATTTCCATTGTAGGAATTGTAATCACTTTATTATCAATTTCAATTGTGTTTTCTAAGGTAGAAAATTTTACTTCTTTTAATTCGTCAAGGCTTACATAATCCGATAAGCTTTCAAGGGGTTTAAATTGTATCAACTCTCCTTTTTCTATAATCAAATGCGACTTTAATTTTAGCTCTTCCTCTTCAAAAATAAAGCCAGGGCTCCAAGAGGCTTGCATTTGTATTTCGGCAGTCCCTATTCCTTTAATGTGTTCTGCTGTTATGAAATCTTGCTTGAAATTATCAAATGCTAAAAAGGCATTTCGGATATTTATTTGTTTCAAGTTTAGTTGTGAAAATAGTATCAATTTATTATTAGCTGATTCATAAAATTTAAAATTTCCTGCTACATTTCCATTTAAACTATTCAATAGCATATTTTCTCCTGTAAGCGTTAGGTTTTTATAAGCTAATTGCCCAGTAATATCTGATGCTATAAAATTATCATAACTAAAAGTCATGATGGTGGTATTTAAATTTGCGCTAATCCAATTAGGCATGGTTCCGTTACTTTCTCCTCCCGATAAATCCTTCAAAGTAAGGAGTTCATCAAATTTTATATAAGTTGAATTTAGGTTTCCTGTAACATCAATCTCATCCTCTTTATCCAGGATATACGCAATTAAATCAGTGATATCTCCATTAAAGTTAAGGTCGCTATCAGCAATTGTAAAAGCACTATTCTCTACTTCAATCGTGTTATTTTTGAATTTGCAATCAGCTGATTTAAAATTAAATCCTAAAGGGAAATTCTTGTATTTAAAACTAGCATTTTTAAAACTAGCAGTAGAGCTGTGTTTAGCATCTAAAAAATAGTCTTTCAATTTACTGTCAAACGAGAAGTATCCTGAATATTGGGTATTGGCAATTAACTTTCCTTGCAGATTAAAAAATGGGGAGTCTTCAAAATAGTGGTTGATTTCAGCCAAATCCCAACTAGAATTTAGGTAGGCTGTCAAGTAATATTTATTTAAGTTTTGTATTGTAAAATCACCTTTTATAAATCCGTTTTCTGTTTTGGCATCAAACTGACTAATTTCAATTTTAGTTTTCCTCAAATTTCTTTCATCCCCATTGGTGATTTTTCCATAAAGGCTAACATTTTTTAGGATAAATGGTCGGCTTTTTAAGCTGAAGTTTCCTTTATCAATATGACAGTTCATATTGAGTGCAGGATTGCTTGTCTTGTTTACTAAGCCTTTGATATTTCCCTTGCAGCTAAACTTTCCATTGGCCTGAAAAGAACTGTAAATGGTTTTAAGATGTTCAGGAGTATGCCTCATAACAGCTACTAATTTCTGTGCTTCACAAGAGAAATTTAAGTCAACCGTATTGCTGTGAAAAATGCCTCCAGATAATTCAACCTTTATATCTTCAATATGGATTGTTGAACCTTGTTGAATAAAGAGACTGTCTTTTTGTAAGGAAAGGGTAGTAAGTAATTTTACATTCTTGTTATGTACATAATCTCGATTATGTACCTTTAATTGTTTGGAGAAAAGATTCGCATTTATGGCTAATTCTCCTCCTTTAAATACAAGCATAGATTTTGTTGTATGCCAGTTAAGAGTTATGCTTTTAGTTTGGTAATTAATACTTGTGTTTAGTAGGAGTATATTTTTTAAGTTAAGCTGATTTTTACTTTCTTCAGTAATTTTAAATATAGCAAAATTAGGACTGTTGTCTGCATCATATTTTATGCTTATTTTCCCATCAGAGACTACCACAGTTTTAATGTCAATCTTATTAAGAATAATATCAAAAATACTTAGTTCAATGTATGTGGATTTTGCATAAAATAAAGTATCATTGTCAAACCCCTCTCTTTCAAAAGCAAGTAGATCGTTTATTTTAACAGATGCAGAAGGGAATTTTTCATACAAGCTAAAGGCAACATCTCCTAATTGTAACTCGGATGTCATTTGCTCCTGAATTTTATTGATTACTTTCTTTTCTACTTTTTCGCTAAAGAAATAGGTAATAATAAATCCTGAAATTAGTAAGAGTAAACTAATCCCTAAAAGAGTTTGAAAAATGCGTTTAATTAATTGTTTCATTAAGCCTATAAAAGTACGATAATCAAAACAATAACGAAAGACTTTAAATTATGGTATACATTAAAGTCTTCTTAGGATATTAATCTCATCTTGAGTAAGGTGTCGGAAATGTTTTCTTGGCAAGTCCTTCTTTGTTAGACCACCTAAAAATACTCGGTCCAATTTGACAACTTTGTATCCAACTTTTTCAAATACCTGTTTAACTAATTTAATCCCTCCATTGCTATTTTCTACTCCCACTTCATTTTTATCCTTTCCGTTTATGTAGGATATTAAATCAAGTTTGACGGTTCTTCTATTCATAAAAACACCTTCACGGATATTTTCCAAATGAGTTTGACTTAGGTTTTTATCCAATGTAATTTGGTAAATTTCTTTTACATTTTTTTTAGATCCTCCTATTTTCTTGGCTAAGTCAGTATCGTTTGTGAAAAGCAACAATCCTGTGTCAGCTTTATTTAACTTATCTACTGGGTAAACTCTTTCCTTGCAAGCTTGTTTTATCAACTGCATTACGGTTATAGTGTTCGACCCTGAATCAACTCTCCCAGAATAATTTTTTGGTTTATTAAGAAGGATATATCTTGGTGTGTCGGATTTTAATCTTTGTCCGTTAAACTTTACTTCATCAGTTTGGCTAACTCTAAAGCCCATTTCGGTAACTCCTACGCCATTTACGGTAACAACTCCTGCTTCAATAAATTTATCAGCTTCTCTTCTGCTGCAAATCCCTGCATTAGCAATAAATTTATTCAACCTCATTTTCCCGTCCTGCACAGATTTTTTTTCATTCTGCCTAGTACGAAATGATGATTTTGCTTTAGGATTTGGGGTTTCGCTAAAGTCTCTTCTAGTTTTTCCTTCTCTTTTCATCTTGAAAATTTTTGCAAAGATACTTAAAAAGCATTGGAGATATATTCTATTTGCGTTCCATCTTTTGCAATGATAATACTTACTACATCAAACCTGATTTCAGCTTCAGTTGGGTATTGTTCCAAATAGCCTTCAGCAGCATCTTTGTACAATGCAATTTTCTTTTTGTCAATAGCATCTTCTGGTCTTCCGAATTTTTTACTGCTTCTAGTTTTTACTTCTATAAAAACAAGAAATCCGTCTTTTTTAGCAATAACATCTATTTCAGCTTTTTGAAAACGCCAATTTGTTTCCAGAACAGTAAAGCCATCTCTTTGTAAAATCATAAAGGCAATAAGTTCTCCTTCTTTTCCTAATTTATTGTGCTTTGCCAAATTAGTTTAGGATGATTTTTCTTTCTACACTACCATCATCATAAATATAGAATAAAGGCGTATTCCTTTTTGCACTTGAGTTTCTTCCCAGTACATCAGTAATCCTAACTAATTTTCTTTCAGCAGAATTTACCTCAGTTATTGCAGTTATATTGCAGGGTAATAAAGGGAATAAGAAGTCTGTTGTAAAATCGAGTGCCTGCAAAAATAATGGATTAGTATTTCCTCCAACAAACCAAGTATGCCCCTCTCCAGCAAATGTTAACCTATCATTTAGGACTCCAACTAAATCCGCTTGAGGGTGCATTTCTCCAGAACCACAAAGAACAAGAACAGTTGCTTGGCCTAGACCAGGGCCACAGTTATAATTAACAGTTTGATCGGCATCTCCTTGGCAACTTACTAGAGGTTCGTCATTAGCATCAATCCAATTTAATGTATTAATTCCTCCAGCAAAGCTAATTACTCCACTAACCTGTGAACTATAACCAATATTTCCAGCATCTCCTTCAATCCCACCTAAACTAGCTAAAACAGCCTGAATGTCTAATGGGGTTGTTGGTAGGTCACTAATATTATCAATATATGCTAAATGAACTGCTGTAACACCACCTGCAGAAGTACCTCCAACAAAGATGGTGTTAGGGTCAATTCCATAAGTATCGCCATTTGCAAAATCTTTTCTGAAATAACGAATTGCTGCTTTAACATCAGAAGTTGCCTTTAACACTTCTTCATATTGCTCATCATGATTAGTTAAAAAACTCGCAACATTGATAAGGGAAACTAAACGATAATTAACAGAAGCAGTAACATATCCTTTTTTAGCAAAAGTTTTACAAAAATCTTGACAGTCTAGATCTGTTTTATCGCCACCATAAAAAGATCCTCCATGTATAAATAGGATAAGAGGGCGATTTATTTCAGTATCACCATCAGGAGTATAGATGTCCATTTTATGTGCGTTATCTGAAAACACATCAGAATAGTTAACAGTAGTTTTGGTGACTGAGCTAAATATTTCTGTTTGATA
>Ga0208879_1000610_pt1 | contig 36333 bp, 43 predicted proteins | sample Knorr_S15_td_Bot_FD_185605 | JGI IMG/M metagenome (GOLD analysis project Ga0208879, IMG submission 185605) | Marine microbial communities from Southern Atlantic Ocean transect - Knorr_S15_td_Bottom_ad_5009_LV_A (SPAdes) (version 2) | ecosystem: Environmental > Aquatic > Marine > Oceanic | place... | reverse complement strand
TGCGTTTTCCGGCAGCCGGGATTGGACAGTGATACCGTCCTCAACTTTGCGGGTCTCCCAGTCCTGGGCACTCGCCATCGCCAGAGGAGAGACGAGTGACATCGAAATAAAAACCAGACGAATCAATGCGAACTGAATCAACGTACCGAAACCGAATCAAATATGTCGAAATAATCCGGGAAGGTCTTTTTTGTGCATTCAGGGTCATTGATGGTTATCGGTGCACCGCCAAATGCGGCAAGAGAAAATGACATGGCGACTCGATGATCCCCATAGGTATTGATCGTTGCAGCATGTATAGCATCAGGGGGTTCGATGATGATCGTGTCCGACTCGGTCAGTACTTTTGCGCCAAGCCGGGTTAATCCTTCTGCCATTGCATGCATCCTGTCAGTTTCCTTGACCCGCCAGTTATAGATGTTTCGAATCACAGTTTTACCTTTGGCAAACAAGGCCATCGCCGCGATCGTCATTGCAGCATCCGGAATGTGATTCAAATCAACGTCGACTCCGCGTAATTCCCCGCCGGAAACGTCCACCCAATTATCACTACGAACAACGGTTGCACCCATTTGCTCAATGGTATCCAGGAACAGGAAATCGCCTTGCACCGAGTTTTTACCGAGACCGTGGACGCGAATCGAGCCTCGGTTAATCGCCGCAGCACCAAAAAAATACGACGCAGAAGAGGCGTCTCCTTCGATCAGGTAATTACCCGGAGACTGGTAGGTTTGATTACCCTCTATTTGAAATACTTTGTAATCCTGGTGTGACGCATCCACGCCGAAATCGGCCATGATACCCAGGGTTATATCCAGGTAAGGTTTTGAAACCTGTTCACCGTCAATAGAGATAGTGCTCTTTCGGCGGGAGAGTGGCAGCGCCATTAACAACGCAGTGAGATATTGGCTGGATATATCGCCCCGGATAGACAGATCACCACCATTTAACAAGCCGCCTGTCAGCTGTATTGGCGGGCAACCATCCTTACCGGCATAGGACGCCCTGGCGCCCAGAGTCCGAAGCGCATCAATCAGGTGAGCAATGGGGCGCTCACGCATGTATTGATCACCATCGATAACGAATTCCCCCGGGATAAGACTTAAAATGGCTGTCAAGGGTCTGATTGCAGTACCCGCATTGCCCAGGGAAAATTCAGGGTTTGCCGGTGTATCGAACAGGCCGCCATTGCCCTGAATATGGCAATGCTGTCCGTTGTGGGAAAGTTCAAGGGCGACCCCCAGCTGTCTGATCGCAGACACCATTGCCTGCGTATCTTCGCTGCGCAGCAGGTTGGTCAATGTGGTTGCTCCTGACGCAAGTGAAGCCAGAAGCAGGGCTCTGTTTGAAAGGCTTTTTGAGCCCGGCAGGGTCACTTCTCCTGCGAGAAGTTTGATAGGTGAAAGGGTTAGCTGTTTCATGGGGCTAGTATATGTCAGGTGGTCGCAATTGAGGCTCAAGTCGTTGTAGAAAGGTTCGGATATCGGATTCAACTTCTCTGAGCGGCGCCTTTCCTGGCTCTTCCAGAAGAATGACGCCTGATTCATTGTCAATGGAAAGGAACAATTCGGAATCCGGTTCTGTGTTGGCAAAAAAAACGCTGAAAGCGTTCTTATTGCGCTGTTTGGCAAGTGCGTGTCCGATCAGGTTCACAATCAGTCGGTCGAAATCATCAGTATTCCATAGCTGTATCAGACTAACCCTGCCTTCCTTGCTCGTTCCCTCGAGCGTTCCTGACCAAAAACCTGTGTAAAACGCCTGGATGTCCGGGTGGATATCCTGCTCAAGGGCATTGGCTAATCCACCAAAGCTTTGCCTGGGCGATTGTTCGACAGGTCGCCAGTAGGTCGTATCACCATCCTGAAACAGTTCGCAAGCGGAACGCCATTGCGGATCGAATTGTGAAGTCAGGGTGCCGGATTCAGTTAGCTTCAAAGTTGATTCGATAAAATTAGAAAGCGCGTTCATTGTCGGAAGAGCCAACGAAAAGCGTCATTATACGGAGATCTCTTAGTCGTTGCGCTCGATTGGATGCGGGCGATTAGGTCCGTGGGGCGGTCGCATCATTCGGTTTGACAAGGCTTGAAATACTTTTATTCGCTCCTCTGGCTCAAGCTGGCTCAGGGTGGTTAGCATTTGCTGATGCATGGTCTCCTGCAGCCCTGTTGAATTTCTTCTAAGATTCGCCAGGGCACGTTGGACGTCTTCTTCTACAAAAGGGTCAGCGGCAATAGTTTGATGCAGGCGATGCTGAGCTTCCCGCAATGCCTGCTGGGCAGGACGCGTTGCTTCACGGTGTTCGCGCATCGATGAGCGAAGCCGCTTGCGGGTTTCTGGTTCGATCTCTTGCATCATCCAGCCAAAATGTGGCGTTGGTCCAGCGCCCAGATGTCGACCAATAACGACGCCTGCAAACAGCAGATTCAGGCCAATTGAAACAATCAGTATTGCAATGAGCCATGTTCGATTAGTCATAGGGCCATCCGCCGACTGATTCCTCTGTAATCGCCAGGAGTTGCAGCTCTTCATTTTCGGTTAACTCGTAATCAGAGTCGTCGGTGAACAAAAATCCGATAGCAATGCCGAGCACCAGCGGCATGATTGCCGCCGCCGTTGGACGCCAAAGCGTCAGCGGCAGGAGGGTGAAATCCGGCAGTAGCCAGTCCGTCAGTGATTCAATGATCGTTGGCTGGATCTGATCCAGTATGCTTGTCTTGAGAATTTGATCCGCAACGGTTTCGAGTTCGTATCGATTTAGCTTCAGGTCAAAATAGGCTGCGCTGGACACCAATACTTGCGCTTCAGCAGAGGTGTTCAACAATGATACGGCAGCCGGCCGCTCATCTTCGGGCCAGTGTGCCTGGTTAGCACCATAAGCCAGAATAATCTCTGTGAATCTCTTTAGTTCCATATCAGCGTTAACTTGTTAACCTTTCTTTTAGTTTTGATCGCCCTCGTCGTAACAGTGATTCCAGCGCATCTACTGATACGCCCAGGATTTCTGCTGCCTGCTTATTGGGCAGTCCTTGATAGTGACACAGGACAATAGCGCTTCTCTGCGACTCAGCCAGCTCCATGAGTGCCGATCTGACTTGACTCGATTCAATGGCTCTTTCATATTCAGATTGTGGTCCTTCCTGGAAAGCGTTTTCCGTGACTTCAACCCGATGCTGGTTTCTCCGGTAGCTATCGATACAAAGATTGTGGGCTATTCGATGCAACCAGGTTGAAAGCTTAACTCGATTCTTATCGAACCTGTCTCGTGACGTCCATAGCCTGACAAAGGTCTCCTGGACAATGTCTTCGGCTTCAGCGGTGCGTTGAATCATTCTTTGCACATAGGCAGAGATAGAACCAAAGTGATGGTCGAGAATTTGTCGGAAGGCTTCGCTGTCTCCCGCCTGCATGCGTTGAATAACACCTGCTTCTAACTCCCGGGCCATCCAGGGTCCTTTATCAGATTGACTCGCCGGTCTCAGGGTCCGAGCCATGATGCCCGTGTTTGGAGCCATGATGCCCATGTCGGCCTTGTTTGCGATGTTGCCTGGCATTTTGGAGCTCCGAGGATGACAAATATCCATCGGCGTCCTCATCGATTCTGCTGAATGCGGCAGACTTTGCTTCCTCGCTCGTTACCATGCCGTCCTGATTAGTGTCGGCCTGGGTAAAATGTCCTTCTATTCGTGATTGCATTTCCGAATGTCGTCCAGTCATTTTGGACTGCATTTCCTGCATATGCATCTCGATCTCATCCTGGGTAACCACGCCGTCACCGTTGCTATCCATACGCTGGAACATGCCTCGATCAAAGTCATGAAATTCATCCAGGCTAATGAGGCCATCGCCATCGCTATCTGCTTTGCTCATCATCCGCTCATGGGGCGCGGCAATCGCGGTTGTGGCTACAGCTGCCAGGGTAAAAATTGCCAGTAATTTTCTCATGTTTATTCCTCCAGTACTCTCTTATACGGTTGAGTGCAGCAAACCCGTCGAAAAAAGTTAAAAAGGTTTGAGCTCCACCAGTATTAAAATAGGCACGACCAGTATGAGTGCAGATTCGTTGAAGATTCGAAAGTAAAGAGAGGTCTTCAAGACGCATGCTTTCTTCATCTCCAGTATGTATCGGTAAGTCTGAAACTGATAGGCGATCAACAAGCCGACCAGTAATAGTTTCAGGTGCAACCAGTGACCGGTGATCCCGTAGTAGAGCCACAAGACAAGGCCAAGAAAAATAGCAAGAATTGCCATGACGGAAGAGAATCGAAGCAGTTTATCCGCCATGGTGACCAATCGCCGGGTATCTTCTCCGGCAGTGGTGCCTTCAACATAGTGCACAAGTATGCGCGGCAGGTAGAATGCGCCGACCATCCAGGCGATGACAAACAATATGTGGAATGTCTTTACCCAGAGAATCATACGAAATCCACAGCGCCGCCATCGACCCTGATATTTTGACCATTGACGAACGATGCCTGGCCGCTTGCCAGAAATACGACGACGTTGGCAACTTCTTGCCTGGTGGCGATTCTACCCAGGGGGTTCGGAAAATAATGTTCCGTAATAAGTCGTTCTGCTTCGTCGAACGTGTCTCCCCAGCCTTTTTCACGGGCGCGATCGAGATAGGCAGCTTCGACCTCGGCAGTGCGGATCAGCCCGGGTGAGACGAGATTGACCGTGATGCCCCTGGGCCCCAGTTCTTTTGCCAGGCTGACATTAAGTGTTGCCAGAGCGCCTTTGGATGCGTAGTAGTGGGGCATCGCCTTGTTAGGCCGGGTAGAACCAATGGTCCCCAGATTGATGATTCTTGCTCCCGCTGACATGAGGGGAGTGAAACGCTGCACCATGCGAACGATCGACAGGGTGTTCTTTTCGTAGACGCTTATCCAGTCATCAATGGAGGCTGAATTCCAGTTTCCCCGGTCTGCCTGGCCGTAATTATTAACAAGAATGTCCAACTCAGTGGAATCGGATTGAAATTGTGCAAGAACCCGGTCGGCACCCTCATCTGTTGTGATGTCCCCCCAGATTGCGTGGCTGGATTGTGAGGCATCTATGACCTTGTCTGATTCGCCTTCTACCAGACTATGAACAAAGACCCTGGCGCCTTCGTCTAGAAATACCTCGGCAATCACCTGTCCCGTTCCCCTGTTGCTGCCGGTGACGAGTACGTTCTTATTTTTCAGTTGCAGGTCCAAGATTTCCCTATACTGCGGATTGGATTATTTCGGGTTTTTCGGTGCTGGAGATTAACACAGTTTTATTTCTCGCCGTGGTGGTGGTGGGTGCCGTCATGCAAACCATCACAGGGTTTGCCATGGGTCTGCTCATCATGGTGGGGGTGGCCCTGTTTTCCATTGCTGACATCGCTTTCGCTGCAGCCGTTGTAAGTTTTATTTCCCTGGCCAATACCTGTGTAGCGCTTCGCAGCGGCTACCGACTTATCGATTGGGTTTTCGTAAAGTGGGTGCTAACTGGACTTGTTCCAGCAATGATACTGGGAATACTGCTGTTGAACTATCTGAGCGCCTACTACTATGACCTGTTGAAGCTGTTGCTGGGTGTGGTCGTTATTCTGGCGGGGACTAGCCTGATGATTGCACCTTCTTCTTTCAGTAAAAGGTCCGGTCTGGGGCCGCTTATTGCCTGCGGGTCCCTGGGTGGACTGCTGGCCGGCCTATACAGTGCCGGGGGAGCGCCGCTGGCCTACTTTGCCTACCGACAGCCACTTTCGATCAATGTTATCAGGTTCAGCCTGCTGTCGGTATTTGCCGCCTCGACCTTCATACGCTCCATAATGATTGGTGTTTCAGGTCAACTCAATGCAGATATTCTTAAGGTGAGCCTGATCGCTATTCCACTGGTAGTGATCGTGACACTCATCACCAGCCGGTTCGTTCACCTGGTACCCGATCGGGTGGTCAGGGTTTCGGTATTTATTGTACTGATTGTGGCTGGCGGTTTTTTGATCTCGGCCAGTTTGTTATCAGCAGATTTTTTCCATCCATAGCGTATCCCAGTATTGTCCAAACTTGTATCCAACTTCCGAAAGCCGCCCTGTCTCGGTAAATCCTAATCGTGCGTGTAGTGCTACGCTCGCCGGGTTGGGCAAGGCGATGATGCCATAGCATCGATGTACCCTGGTGTCAGCCAGTCGCCGTAAAAGATGTTGATAGAGTTTTGCGCCGTAGCCAGTGCCCTGTACGGTATGGTCAAGGTAGATGGTTGTTTCTACGGACAGGTCATAGGCAGGCTTGCTGCGGAACTGACTACTGCAGGCATAGCCGATAATTTCCTGGTCGATCTCTGCAACGAATAAACGGTGTAAATCATTTCGATTGAAAGTCGTAAACCAGTTTTTTCTGTTGTCGAGGCTAACTTCTTCCAGGTCAAATGTGACATGGGTTTGTCGTACATAATAGTTGTAGATGTCTTTCAGGGATGCCATATCTGTTTCGACAGCTTCTCTGATCACTAATTTGTCAGACATGTACGGACCTCGGTGGAAAGGGAAATTATGACGGCATGAGGTTCGATTTGAAACATTGGATAGTTATCCTGCGCCCTACTTGAGACAATGACGGCCTTACCAGACGTTTCTTAGCGTATGAACGATTTTGACGACATCCGACCTTATTACGATGAAGAAGTCACCGGGGTGCTTGAGCAGTTGGTTCGGGACCCTGATCTCACAAGCTTTCTCGCTAGTTGGTTAGCACCGCGTATCAACAAAATAATGCCTGGGATTTTGTCATCACTCCTGTCTTTATACCTGCAGCGCGCAATCCGGGGTGTTCATGACATTGCCGGTTTTCAGCAGATTGTTGCTGGTTACGTCAGGAAGCTAGTTCGTGACGGCACAACAGAATTTACCTACGATGGATTTGACTCATTGGAAGCCGACCAGGCTTATCTATTTATCAGCAACCATCGTGACATTGCCGGTGATTCCATGCTGCTCGACTATGCTTTGTATCTCAACCAGCTTGAAACCGTACGAATTGCGATCGGTGATAACCTCGTGCAACGGGAGTTCGCAACTTCGATTATGCGTTTGAATAAAGGTTTTTTTATCAAGCGATCTGTTGGTGGCCCGAGAAAAGCTTATGCAGCGCTGCTGCAATCTTCCGAGTACATAAAACATTCCATCCGCAGCGGCCACTCGATCTGGATTGCCCAGAGTGAAGGTCGAAGCAAGGATGGTTTTGACCTAACTGATCCGGCGATCATCAAAATGTTCGTCCTGGCTGATCGCAAGAAACCCCTCAGTGATGTGATCCGCCAGCTGAATATCGTGCCGCTATCCATCAGTTATGAGTTTGATCCCTGCGATGTCCTTAAGGCAACAGAAGTGGGGAGGATCAACGATCAGGGCAGCTACGACAAGCCACCCGGCGAAGATCTACTGTCTCTGGTCAGAGGTCTTAATGGGCAAAAAGGGCGTGTGATCCTTAGATTGGGTGAGAAGCTCGATGGCGATTTCGAGTCGGTTGACGAGGTGGCAGCAGAGATTGATCGTCAGATCATCTCTCAACTTGAGCTGTTTCCAGTTAATTATTGGGCCTTGTCCAGGCTGGATGGAGAGCCTTATCAGACATTGGCTGAGAATTCCGATTTTCGGATCGAAAAGAAAGATGCGCTGGCTCTGGCTAATCGGTTGAAGGGATGCCCCCCTGAATATCGACCTTATTGGCTGAAGATGTATGCCAACCCGGTATTGAATCGGCAACAGGTAGTGGGTCAACCCTGAGAAGGAGGTTATTCATAGAGGGCGAGAACGGGGCTTTCCATGGCGGACCATTGTTCTCGCAGTTCTAAAATGTGATCGGACCAGTATCTTTGGGTGTTGAAAAAGGGAAATGCACGCGGAAATGCTGGATCATCCCAACGCCTCGCCAGCCAGGCGGCGTGATACATCATGCGCAAGGTGCGTAGCGGTTCAATCAGTAGCAATTCGCTGGTGTCAAAATCGCGAAAGTCTCGATAGCCTTTGAGTATTCGCGTCATCTGAACAGACTGCGACTGCTCGTCGCCGGAAAGAAGCATCCACAGGTCCTGGATAGCAGGGCCTGACCGGGCATCATCAAAATCCACGAAATGCGGTTGATCATCTCTCCACAGAACATTCCCCATATGGCAGTCAGCGTGCAGTCTGATGGACCTGGACTGCGCCAGTTCAAATCGCTGTTCGATCATTGCAAGAATCGGCTCGGTGACAGTAGCATAGGCTTCGATCAGCTCGGCCGGGATGAAGTTGTTGTCCAGCAGCCAGCTTCTTGAGGCATGGCCATACTCGTCAATGCTGATTTGCGGGCGGTATTGAAACGATGATGCCGCGCCAACACTGTGCAGTCTTGCGATGAAGCGCCCAAGGACTTCCAGACAGTTCAGGTCGTCGATGGCGGGCGCTCTGCCACCGCGCCGTGGGAAGAGCGCGATTTCGAATCCCTGGTAGTGAAAACAGCTCTTGCCATCAATGACGATTGGCGCGACTACCGATAATCCATGATCTGCCAGCTCGATGGTAAATTCATGTTCTTCTATGATCTGATCAAGGGACCAGCGTCCCGGGCGATAAAACTTGGCAATGACAGGTTCGGCATCCTCTATGCCAATCTGGAATACCCGATTCTCGTAACTGTTAAGTTCGAGATTTCTTGCGTCGCAATGGTAACCCAGGCTCTCAATTGCGTCGATAATGAAATCCGGGTGCAGTTTTGAAAATGGGTGTTCACTATCGTTCATAATCAGTCATCAGTGCTACGCCTTTGATTTGTGCAAATACTTTTTCGCCAGGGCGAAGAGCCAGTTCTTTCAGTGATTTTCGAGTGATGCGAGTTAACAGATGTTGCTCCCCGCAGCTGAGTTTAACCATCGCTGTTGGCCCATCGCCTGGGTCCATAATGCTGGAAATAGTTGTTTCGATCACATTAATAATGCTGGAGCTGTGTCTCTGGCGTGACAAGCTGACGTCCCGTGCGGGAATTTTCACCCTGATATCGTCCCCCGGGCGAAATTTGTCGGAAGAGATATATATTGTTTGTTGCTCGAAAGACACTTCAGTGAGTGAGAAGTCTTCGTCCGTTACGACAACCCGGCAACGAATAATCGCTGCGGCTTCGGATTGATGAATACCGATTCCATCAACAGAGAATTCAACCACAGAGCTTTCCCGGGTGATCCGACCTGCCTCAATGGTATAGACGGTATCTGCAAAATAAAGAACCTCGTCCAGAGAATGGCTTACATAGATGACGGGTATTTCAAGGTTCATATGGAGTCTTTGCAGATACGGCAGAATTCTGTCTTTAGCGGCGGCGTCAATCGAGCCAAGGGGTTCGTCCATTACCAGGAGTTGAGGATTGCTCAGTAGCGCTCGCGCAATAGCTACCCGCTGTTGTTCACCTCCCGATAACTGCCCCGGCGGTTGGTCCAGTAGATCCTGTAAATGCAGAATTTCAATAATATCGCATCGACTCATGCCCGTCGTTCGATGTTGCCGATCTTCTGCATAGGCCAGGTTTCCATCCACAGAGAGATGGGGAAACAGGTTGAGGTGCTGGAACACATAACCAACTTGTCTATGGTGCGGCGGCAAAAACACATTGCCGTCCTGCCAGGTCTCTCCGTTGAAGCGGATGATGGTGCCGTCTTCGTGTTCAAGTCCTGCGATCAATCTGAGGATGGTTGATTTACCGGACCCGGAAGGACCAAACAGTGCAGAAACCCGGTCATTGGGAAAAGAGGTATTGATAGCGAGGGTAAATCCCCCAGGTCTAACGATGTCGGCGGAGACTTCCAGCATTATCGAGCCACTCCTGTAACCTTCTGCCAACGCCTGTCAACACTGTAGAGCACCAACAACAATACAAACGAAAACAAAATGAGTCCCAGAGAAAGCAGGTGCGCTCGGCCATAGTCCAGGGATTCAACATGATCAAACAGCGCAATCGAGAGTACTCGAGTTTCTTCAGGCAGGTTACCGCCGATCATCAGAACGATTCCGAATTCACCGACGGTATGTGCGAATGACAAACAAATAGCGATGAAAAACCCACGTCGGCATAAGGGGACTACCAGACTGATAAATCTGTCCAGGGGCGAGGCGCCCAGGGTGGCGGCTGCCTCGATGAGTTCACGCTGAAGAGCACTAAAGGCAACCTGTAGGGGCTGTACGTAAAAAGGTAGTGAGTAGATGACCGATCCGACAACCAGGCCGCTAAATGAAAATGCAAGCGTGGTGCCCGTGGCTGATTGCCAGAGTTCACCGGGAAGACTGTCTGGGGAAAACGCAATCAGCAGGTAGAAACCAACCACCGTAGGCGGTAACACAATCGGCAGTGCGACCATCGGCTCTATTAACGTTCGGAGCCAGCCTCTGCTCTGAGATAACCACCAGGCCAGCGGTGTGCCAAACAGTATCAGGAAGATCGTGGTCGTGGTTGCCAGTCGTATCGTGATAAAAAGTGAAATCAGGTCCTGATCCATCAGTGATCATCTTCTGGCAAACGATAGCCTGCTTCTGTGATAACGGCTCGACTGGTGTCTCGGTACAAAAAATCGAGGAAAACCTCAGCGGATCCAGGCGCTGTTTTCATCACCACCAATTGCTGCCGGATGGGTTCGTGATATAGCTCGGGCACGAGCCAGTAACGATCTTTCGAAATGGATGAAGCGATCACCTGGGAAAGCCCCACCAGGCCTGCGGGTGCGTTGCCTGTTCGCACAAATGTGAATGCCTGTGCAACGCTCAACCCGAACACTGGTTTGGCGTTATTGGTTTCAAAATGCGACAACAATTCTTTTGCAGCTCTGCCATAGGGTGCATGCAAAGGGTTCGCAATGGCAATGGGCCCTGAGAATTCTGTTAGCGTTGTTTCTCCTGGCGTTGACGCGGTGTGGAGTTTTTTTTCTGGAATCCAAAGCACCAGCCTTCCATAGGCATAGGTTTTTCGAATTCGGGTCAGGTTTGAAGATTCCAGTTTCTCGGGTCGAATATCGTCAGCAGCAAAAAAAATATCATAGGGCGCGCCGTATTTGATCTGTGCATACAATGCACCCGTTGAACCCGAACTCAACTTGATGGCCATGCTGGAATCATTGATGAGTTGTTCCAGCACGGGTTTGAAATTGGCTGCAACCGCTACCCTTAATGGTTCATGGGGCAATGGTTGATGGGTCAGGGGTTCGGCGGCAAGTGTACAAGCGCCTAACATTGAACTGACTAGTACGGTTAACACAAACCAGCCGCCAGGTCTGAAGCTAGACCATACGCTTAATGAAATCATCAATCAGCCATCCTGAGATCGACATCATTGCCGGTGGATTAGGCAGATCGCTATGGTGAAACCACTGGGCATCCGCAATTTCTTCTTCCTGTATGTTAATTTCGCCACTATCGTATTCAGCATGGAATCCAAGCATTAGGGAATTAGGGAAAGGCCAGGACTGGCTATTGTAGTAGGACAGGTTCTTGACCTTGATAGCGACTTCCTCGAAAACTTCACGATGGACTGTTTCTTCGATAGATTCTCCTGGCTCTACGAAACCCGCAAGCGTGCTGTAGAAATTGCCTTTCGTGTTTGCATTTTTGGCGAGCAGTATTTCTTCACCTTTATTCACCAGAACGATGATAGAAGGTGACAACCTGGGATAGAAAGCGATGTTACAGTTCTCGCATTTGCGGGATCTGTCTATCGGCGCGGTTGATGTGATCGCTCCGCAGGCGCCACAAAAATGATGATGACAGTGCCAGTCGATCAGTTGTTTTGCCTTGCCAATCAATGAGAAAGCAGTGTGATCAACAGCGGTAAGAAAGTACCAAAGAGATTCGAATCCATAACCCTCGGGTTCATCAGCGTCTGGATCTACTTCCTCTGCAAAGACCGGTGTGTCGCCTAAATTGCCGAGAAAGTGCGATGAGAGCGGATCCAGGCCGCACCATCGCCACTCGTCCACTGTTAGCGGTCGCCATGGATGTTGACCATCTACACACAGGATCTCGCCATCGGATATGACGATGTGGTAACTTTTTTCATGCGATTCCGGTGGGATCACGCCTGGGTCAAAATCCTGACCAAGGTTGGAAACTTCCCAGTCCATATTATTCGAAAATTGAAAAAGAAGGACTTTAGCATACCGGTCATACCGTTGCAGAAGGAGTCCGTGCGAGCGCGAGGACAATGACATCTGCAGCGCCCTGATCAAGCAAGGCAGTTGTTACCACCGATACAGTCGCCATCGTGGTGATAACGTCATCGACAAGTATTACTCTTTCAGAGTTGAGGTTGCGGCGAATATGAAATGCACCCACAAGATTAGCCTGCCGATCTGCACTGGTTAGTGTTTTTTGGTCTGCGGTGTTTCGAATTCGAGAAATCAACCGGGGCTCCAACTGCAGAGATAAGCTTGATGCGACCTGGTTTGCGATGAGCAATGATTGATTGAAACCGCGAATTCTTTGTTTTCCGGGATGCAGGGGTACGGGGGCGACAATGCTGTTGCCAGAGATTAAAAATTGCAGTTGGCGTCGATAGACTCGCAGTGAGAGATCGGTCAAGACATGGCCGCTGCTCAGATGGCGATGATCCTTGAATCTGTGGATCAGGGTGTCGACGGGAAAGCGGTACTCGAATCCGCACAGAGCCGCGCTGAAAACAGGTTTGCTCTTCATGCATTGGCCGCAGAGTGAGTCTCCGTTTGTCAACGGCAGACTGCAGTATTGGCAAGGTGACATCAGCCACGGCAGATCGAGTTCGCAGGCATGACACAAGTCGAATTGCCTGTTGGTGGCGTCATTACAAAGAATACAACGGCCAGCAATGAGCAGGTACGAAGCCTTGTGAAGAATTTCACGTATAGACACGCCACCATTATTAGCGTGCTAAACAATAATGACGTAGGTGATTTCCAATATCAGGTAGGATATTTTCGCTAGTTTTCGTGCGAACTATCATTCGCGGTGCCATCGTTTGTACAGGGGTGTTCGCGGGTGCCATCACAAACAGAGATGGTTTTGAGAAAAGTGGACCAGGTAGCGATTTCGTCGTTGGCAAATTCAGGCTGGTTGACATCAAAGACCGGCAGGCGTCTGGTTATTCTAACTGAATAGAAGAACGCTTCTGCGCGGATGGCCTTGACCAGCTTGATTTCCCCTTTGCCAGTGAATGCATTTTCTCCACAGAGAAATAACCTCACGGAAGTTTCGTAGTGGTTCTCAAGGCCTGAGAAAATATTGAAGTGCTGCACAAAATTGCACCGGGCCTCGTCTTGTTCCGCTTCCGATAGCAGCAGGGTGATGGGATCGACTGACAGGTCCTCCGTTGCATGGGATTCGATGGAAAGCCGGGTCGACCAGTTGTCTGCATCCTCTCCTTGCGGTACAAAGTCGGAAAAGCGCGTTTTCTCCTTATTCATCTGAAACACCCTGATCCAGCCGGGAGGGGGGCTCGCCAGGAGACGTTCACCCGTTACCTGCTTTGATTCTTGTTCGATATCCAGTGGTGTACAGGCACTGGCTAGAATGCTGATAAATACAAACGTGGCGATTGGAAGAGTTCTGTGCATGATGCAAAGACCTTGTCGGATTCAGGTCGACATGAATGACTGCGCTTCTTTTTCCAGTGCGATGAGTCTTCGTACCCAGTTTTCGATGAGCGTAAAGTCCTGTTCCGTTACTTCGAACACATCGCACACTTCTCTCAACAGAAACTGTTCTTCAATTTCGAATGCGCCATCTGCATAACCCAGTCGAATGAGTGCGATGATGGTGGCAATTCTTGAATGACGGCTGTCGAACAGGCTTCCGATGCCGACGACGGGGATGTAGTGGGGTTCAAACTCCTGAGCAAGTCCAATTTCACGTTTTAACTTGTCCATCATCAGATGTTCGCCAGGGCTTAGTTCACCATCGGATACGACCACGTTGTGTGCAAGACAGATAAAGGCTTCTTTTTGTTCTTCGTTCAATTCGTGGAGGAACATTTACTCTTCCGGCGCGATTAGCGTCACATCATAATTGTGAATATCATCATCTCGAAGTGTTGTCACGATAATGGAATCGCCGGGCTTGAACCTTTCCAGTTGAGAAAGTAGTGAATCTTCATTGGTGACATTTTCACCATTGATAGCAATAATGACGTCTCCCAGATGTATGTTGCCTCTTCGGTCTTCTCGAACACCAATCATTCCGGATTTGTCGGCAGGTAATCCTTCTTTAACTGACAGAACAGCAACACCTTTCACTCGCAGTCGCCGGGTCCAGTAGCCGGTTAACGTTTCGATGCCGAGGACAGGCCGAATGAGTTTTCCGTGATCAATAAGCTGAGGGATAATCATTTTGATGGTGTTTACAGGAATGGCAAACCCGATCCCTGCGTTGGTGCCCGTCGGGGAATAAATAGCGGTATTCATACCTATTAATAGACCACGCGAATCAAGTAAGGGGCCGCCGGAATTTCCTGGATTAATTGCAGCGTCGGTTTGAATCACATTTTTGATAGTTCGATTTGTGATGGATTTAATCTCGCGACCGAGGGCGCTGACAACGCCAATGGTCAGGGTTGTGTCCAGGGCAAATGGATTGCCTATCGCCAATACTTTCCGGCCGACTGCGAGAGAAGCAGAATCGCCAAGAGGTAAGGCTTTTAAATCCTCATCTGGCGCGTTGATTTTTAGCAGTGCAATATCTTTCGCTGGTGCCGTGCCGACAACTTCGGCTTCATAACTCTTGTTAGATTGCAGCGTTATGGTGATCTTGCTGGCGCCGTAGACGACATGAAAGTTAGTCACAATCAACCCGGATTCATGCCAGATAAACCCCGTGCCACTACCCCGGGGTATTTCCATGACATTTAGAGAGAATCGCTGGCGTCGAAGCTGTGTATTAGTGACAAACACAACGCTTGGGCTCGCACTTTCAAACACAGATATATTGTTTGACTCATCGTCAGTCAGAAATATCTTTTCAGAATCGGCGACAAGGCTGGCTTTGTCATCATTTGTCGCGAATACGAATAGGCCAACGGCAATAGCGACAGCGACAAGAATGAGCCTATTCATTGGACCAGGCCACTAGCGTGTGGTTGGGGTGGTTCTCGAAACTGTGATGGCCGAATCAATAAAATTGTTTAGGTCATAAATATCTTCTGGGCTCAAGGTGCCTACCGCCTGCTTCAACCTGAGGGTATCCAGAACATATTGATAACGCGCACTGGCATACTGAAACTGTGACAGGTAAAGCGTTCGCTGTGCATTTAGCACATCGACGATGTTTCGTGTCCCTACCTCATAGCCTGTCTGGGTCGCATCCAGTGCACTTTGACTCGATTCGATACCCCGGAGCCTTGCACGAACCCTGGCAACATCGGTGTTAATTGCGGTATAGAGACTGCGAGTAGCCTCCACCACCTGCCGTTGAATCAGATCGAAGTTTTGCTGCGCGGCCTCAAGATCATAGCCTGATTGTCTGACCAGGGATCTGACGCGACCACCCTGGTAGATTGGCACGGTGAGATTGAGTGACATAGAACGCTGGTCAAGTTTGTTACCGAGAAAACTGGCACTCCCCGAAACGTTGTGCCCGTAGGCAATCTGGGCATCTATTGTCGGGTAGTGACCAGCTTTGGCGAGTTTCACGCCTTTCTCTGCGGTGTGTAATCTTTCCCGAGCTGATGTCAGGGAGTAATTATTTTGCAGGGCAATCTCGACCCAGGCTTCTTCGTTTTGTGGCTCCGGATATTTTATCGGGAATTCTTCTTCGAGGCCGTTAACATTTTGCAGATTGCTACCTGTCAGCCTGAGAAGAGGTTCGAAACTGGTCGACTGCGCACCTTCGGCTTCAATGACGTTGACAGTCGATGAATCGTATGCCGCCTGGGATTCGAGCACATCGGTGATGGCAACCAGGCCAACATCGAAGCGCTGCTGTACTTGTTCCAATTGCCGTTGCACTGCGTCACGCTCTGCACCGGAGGCGGACAATGCCGCTTCAGCTTCAAGGATTGCAAAATAACTTTCCGCTACCCGTACCAGTAAGGATTGTTGTTCCGTCGCGAAATTAGCGACTGCCTCTGCCTGGATACTTTTTGACTGCTGAAAGCGATACCAGCTATCCAGACGAAACACTGGCTGATTCAGAATCGCCGCCCAGCTATGATCATTGAACCTGGCAGTTGTTGGTGGGTTGGGGCTGGTGCGGCTGGGGTTGGTGGGGAATGTTCTTCTGTTGTCGGAGGTTTCTCCCACAACTGAAAGGCTTGGAAGTATCAGCGCCCGGTTCTGGGCAACTACTTCGTTTCTGGACAGGAACACTGCCTGTGCTACACCCAGTTGCGGGTCATTTAGAACTGCCAGATTGTAAATATCTTCAAGCGTTTCAGCGTGAACGGAGCCGATTGCCAATGCGCAGAAAAGCACCATCAGCGTCTTTCTGACTTGAATAACGTCTTGTACGGTTTTCATCAATGGTTATCCCTACCCGGATTTGCAAACAAAACGCTGCGTAGCATAGCCGAACCTGCACCAGGTACGCCAGCATTGTGCGATACAACGTTAACATATTGCGCTAAGTTGTTGGTGTCATTATAAGAATTTAACGACACAAGTTAAGTTCTGGTTCTATTTATTAATGGTCTTGTGGCAGGGGGCTATCAACTAGCGGCGCTGCAAAGGTGCCGATCTTTGCTTCCAGCCAGCTGGCGACTGCAAGACATTGGTCTTCTCGAAATGGCCGTGCCAGCACCTGAATGCCAATAGGAAGCCCGTTTGGGTCAGTATCCGCGCGGATAACGACCGAAGGCCATCCTGTCAGGTTATAGGCAGCGGTATAGGTATAGGCGGAGAAATCTGTCTCCTGGTCGTGGGTAGTGGCGGTGTGGGCATTCACAGGTGTCAGGAGAATATCAAAATCGTCGAAATAACTGAGCATTGAGCTTTGATAGTTGTGCCAGAGATTGATGATTTGTGCAATGTCACTGGCATTGGCACCATTATTTGTGTTTTCGATAAGTTCCAGAACAGCGGGTGAGGGTTGATCGGTGTGACTATCTTCAAGTAGTGCGTTCACCATATCCCCGTTGTCGGCAGAAAATAGTTGGCCGAATAGAAATCCTGTCATTTCCAGTCCGGTGGGGCGAACCTCCACAACCGCAATATGTGCATCTGACAAATGCTGGATGACACCATTCACTGCAGCGACAATCGAGGCATCAGGTGTCTTGATGCCATTGTCAGTGTGATAGCCAAATCGTAATTGTTCGACATTGATGTTGTAAGGGTCCATCCATGGAACCGGAATCGCATGGGGATCAATGTTATCCGGTCCCGATATCACTTCCATAAGGAGGATAAGATCGTCAACGTACCGCGCCATGGGTCCGGGTTGGGTGAGGGGTGCGAGTAGACCCGCGACCGGCAAGCTATTGCCAGTGCAAGGGACACGACCGGTAGTCGGCTTGATGCCTGCAACACCGCAAAAGTGGCAAGGTAACCTGATGCTACCGGCAGTATCGGTACCAATGTCGAAGGGTGACCCGCCAGCGGCAATGATAGCGGCTGCGCCGCCGCTACTGCCACCGGGCGTTCTGTTCAGGTTGAAAGGATTGTTGGTTTTGCCAAAAATTGTATTGTCCGTCGTAAACGAGAGTGTGAACTCTGGCGTATTGGTTTTCCCCATCAACACCGCGCCTTCATTTCGAACCCTTTCCACACAGGTTGCATCTCTGCCAGGTCGAAAATCTTTCCTGCCGGACGTTCCCCAGGTCGTCACCATGTCGTAGGTATCGAGACTGTCTTTTATGGTCATCGGTACGCCGAACAATTTACCTGGTGATTCACCACCTTTGAGAGCCAGATCACAGCGATCGGCGTACTTCATTGCAGTCTCTGGCTCCAGTCGAACAATGGCATTGAGAGCTGGGTTCACCGATTCAATTTTATCCAGATACGCTTTGGTGACTTGTTTTGCAGAGACCTGATTTGTCGCAATGGCTTTTGCAATTTCGCGAAGCGGTTGGCCCAGTATTTCGTCCATGGCTCATTCCTGAATTCAGTTACTTAAAGAGGCTAAGGCTGATAGACATTTGTTCATCATCAATGTCGAAAGACAGATCAAGGACGTCGTTGCTATATTCCAGTTCTCGAATCAGTGTCTCACGCTTGATATGGTTTTCGTGCGCTTTGACTGAGTCCAGCAGCAAGTCACTTGCATTGATCGTTAGATTGATTCGATCACTGACGTTCAATCCTGAATCCTTCCTGGATTTTTGAATTCGATTGATGACCTCACGGGCCAGTCCTTCCATGATCAGTTCGTCGTTGAGTGTGCAATCCATATCTATTGATATAAATCGGTCAGAGACCGCGTTGGTTCCGGCCATAGCCTCGCGGAAGATAAGAATATCGTCCGCAACAAAATCTTCATCATTGAGCCGCAACTCTCCGGATTTCTGGAATTGATCAATGGTGTCGCTGTCGAGTTGCTCAATGAGTCGTTTAAATTCTTTGAATTTTTTGCCGAGTCGTTTTCCCAATACTGGAGAGTTTGGTTTTGCAAATAGATGTATGAACTGTTGTTCATCGGTAGAGTAGCTGACCGACTTGGTATTCAGCTCATCCCGCAGATAATCTTCCAGCCGGGCAATCTCCTCTAGCAGGGCAGAGTCCCGGTGTACGACTGTCAGATTCGCCACCGGGTATTTGGTTTTCACCTTTTCCTGGTTACGTTTTTGGCGACCCAGCAGAATGATGTGCTGCATCCGGGTGACAGCCTGCTCAAGCAGCGGCTTAATTCGTGCAGGGTTGGCTTCCGGGTAGCTGCACAGATGTACCGAAGCGGGCAGATCTTGTGCGGAGAATGTCTTCAATGATTGATAAATTGTCTCGGACAGAAACGGTGAAAATGGCGCCATGGAAAGGCTTAGCTCGTAAAGCGTGGTATACAGAGTCTGGTAGGCCGCCGATTTGTTCTCGTTGGTTTCTTCCGCCCAGAAACGTGATCGGTTCAACCGAATGTACCAGTTAGTCAGATCTTCGATAAAATCAAAGAGCGCTGGTACAACATTGTACAGTCGATAGCTTTCCATCTCTGTCGCGATAGTTGTTTTGAGCGATTCCAGTCGAGACAAGATCCACTGGTCCATGATATTAGTTGACTCGGGCTGATCCGGGTCCGGTTGCCAGGCATCTATTTGAGTATAGGTGTGTAGAAACTTGAAGGCATTGAGCCAGGGCAGCAATGCCCGACGCACCATGTCTTTGACGCCCGCGTCGGTAAAACGCTGTTCTTCCGCCTTAACCAGCCCGGAATTAATCAGGTAGAGCCGCAGCGCATCGGCACCATAGGTTTCCATTAACTCATCAGGGGGGGAATAGTTGCGAAGGCTTTTCGACATTTTCTTGCCGTCTTCGGCCATCACAATGCCGTTGACGATGACATTCTTAAAGGGGCTTGTGCCAAACAGCGCGGTGCCCAGTACAATCAACGTGTAAAACCAACCACGAGTCTGGTCCAGGCCTTCAGCGATAAATTCCGCCGGGAAACCTTTATCAAACATCGACTGGTTTTCAAACGGATAATGCAGTTGCGCATAGGGCATCGAGCCAGATTCAAACCAGCAGTCGAGGACTTCCTCGATTCGTCGATAAGTACCGGCTTCACCCTCGATCCTGAATGTCAGGGGATCCACGTTCTCTCGATGCAAATCATCCAGATCAACACCGGTCAGATCTTTAAGTTCTTGTCGCGAACCGATGCATTTTTGCGAACCGGTTTCATCGTTAATCCAGATGGGAAGTGGCGTACCCCAGTAGCGATTTCTTGAAATTGCCCAGTCAATCGCACCTTCAAGCCAATTACCCATCCGGCCGCCCTTGATGTGGCCCGGCACCCAGTTAATTTGCGCGTTCGATTCAAGCAACTGATCGCGCATTTGTTCTACTTTTACGTACCATGAATCGATGGTCCGATAAATGATGGGTGTGTTGCTTCTTGGACAGAATGGATAGCTGTGGTTGATGACTTCCTGAATGTAGAGGTGGTCTGTCTCTTTGAGGTGCCGGATGATGTGTTTATCCGCTTCTTTGACCGGCATGCCCGCGAAATCCGTCACTTCGGCAGTAAATTGGCCTGACATATCAACAGGGCACACAGTCGCCTTTATGCCTGCTGCCTTCATGACCCGAAAGTCGTCCTCACCAAAAGCGGGTGCCTGGTGCACGATGCCGGTTCCGCTGTCGGTGGTGACATAGTCATCGCTAAGGACCACAAAGGCGCCGTCGCTTGCCATTTCTGCGAAATAGGGGAAGAGGGGTTCGTAAATTGTCCCGATCAGTTCGGCACCCTTGTATTGCGCGATCACCTTGACAGACTTTGATTTTTCAATTGATTCAAGACGTTTTTTTGCCAGGATGATAATGCGTCCGGATGCCTCGTCGATCACCTCGACATAGTCGATGTCGCTGCCGACACACAAGGCGAGATTGGAGGGCAATGTCCATGGTGTTGTTGTCCAGGCTGCGATGTACTTGTCCTGGTCTTTTATTTTGAACAACACCGTGACTGCAGGGTCCTGCACATCCTGATAATTTGAGCCCGCCTCAAAGTTTGACAGCACTGTGCCCAGCGCAGTGGAGAAAGGGACGACCTTTTCGCCTCTGTAGATGAGGTCCTTTTCCCACAGCTGTTTGACGACCCACCAGACGGACTCCATGTACCAGGGTTCCATGGTTTTATAATCGTTATCGAAATCCACCCAACGACCAATACGATTGATGGTTTTTTGCCATTCCGAGGTATATCGCTGAACAATGCCGCGGCACTCGTCGTTGTAGCCTTTGATGCCAAGCTTTGCCACCGCTTCCACAGATGACATACCCAGAGACTTGTCAATCTCGTGCTCGACAGGCAGACCGTGGCAGTCCCAGCCGAATCGGCGCTGGACATAGCGTCCCTTCATTGTGAAATATCTGGGGACAGCATCTTTCAAAATGGAGCCGACAAGGTGTCCGTGATGAGGTAACCCTGTCGCGAACGGCGGGCCGTCATAGAAGATGTAAGGCGTGGAATTTTCCGTTTGCTGTAGCGAACGTTGAAAAATGTTCTCCTTTTGCCAGAAATTGAGCACCTGGTGCTCAGCTTCGACAAAACTGAATTTTTCACTAACTGGGTCGGTTGTCTCTGTCATGGTTTTATCCTGAAGCAGCCCAAAAAAAACCCGCCTTTGGCGGGTTTTTTAATGCTGATCACGCATCAACCCACCATTCGCTGCAGAATAATGATAATTATGTTGATGGTCATGAGTTTGGGGGATTTCATTGTTTCAAGCATAGTTGTTCGTTTCTTTATGTCAAGGGAGTCTTACTGCGCTTCGTTCTGTACACCGGTGACACTACCCCTGGAATTGATTTTCTCAAGGACCTGGCCAATCAGGTTTTCTATATGAAAGGTATGGTACCAGTCAGGCGTATCTTCGTGCGTGATAACACTGGTTCCGACCATTTGAAACTTCCAGCCATCGGACACCGCCATATCATGGATTCCAGATAATCTGTCCCAGGCCGGGCCATTGAATAAGGGGTGAACGCAGGCGACATTGATATCCAATGCACCCTGTGTTTTTAGTTCTTCTATGGCCGAGACAACCGAGCCCGCCGTATCGATGATGTCATCTACCAGCAATACATTGCGATTCTTGACCTCGCCGATCAGGGTAGATCGCATCACATGGTTTGGTTGAGAGTAGTCTCTTTCTTTTGAGAGGGCGGCCAGGTCTGCGGACAATTCTTCAGCGTAGGCACGAGCCCGCTCCAGATAACCAACGTCAGGAGAAACAACGACCTCACCTGTCAGGTTATGGGTTTTAAGCCATTTTACCAGTCGCCGAGTCAGAAAGACGTTCTCAAGGTGGGCGACCGAGGGGTTGAACATACCCGCTATCGAATCGTTATGGATTTCAACCGTCATGACCCGGTCGACGCCGGCGCTCTGCATAAGGCGGGCAAACAGACCGGCGCTAATGCCTTCCCTTGTTCTGCCTTTTCGTTTGTCCTGCCGGGCACCCGGATAATAGGGGACTACGGCGGTAATATATTGGGCGTCGGACAGGGCAGCTGCTTCGATGGCATGCAGTAACATCAGGAATCTGTCGTAGATACTGTACTTGTCTTGTGGTCCTGCAGCTGATTGAAAAATGTAGACATCATGCCCTCTGACATTGGCGCCGATTTGGAATTTTCCTTCACCACAAGCGAACCAGGTTTCTTCACTGGGGATGAGCTCCATGTGCATACTTCGGGCGACTGCCTCGGCAAATGTTCTTCCTGACTCGCAAGTCATTAGCGCAATCGGCGCGCGTGGATTTTTCGGTTTTTGAGGGCTCATAGTTACGATTCCATAGCGAAGTTTCTAACAGCGGAAATGAGTAGTTTGTGTTCCAGGGGATGAATCCGCGCCGCCAGAGAATTGGCATCATCAGTATCAAGCACCGAAATCTCCTCCTGCAGCAGGATATCGCCTGAGTCGTATTCCTTCGTTACCAGGTGAACTGTTGCGCCAGTGGTTCGGTCTCCAGAATTCAACACAGCTTCATGCACGTTTGTTCCGTAAAAACCTTCGCCGCCGTGTCGAGGAAGCAGGGAAGGGTGGACATTGATCATTCGACCCGCAAATTCTTTAAGAGTCTGGTCGCCGAGTTTTTTCATATAACCTGCCAGGACAACGAGCCTTACCCCGGCGTCAACCAGCGATGTGCAGATAGCGTTATCAAGATCATCCGGGTCAGGGTGAGTCTTCGAGGACAGGTGACGAGTTGGAATGCCTGCGTTTCTGGCGCGGCTTAGTACAGGTGCTGAAGCGTTGTTGCAGACCAGAACAGAGATGACGGCATCAAGTTCACCCTCGGTGCAAGCATCGGCAATCGCCTGAAAATTGGTTCCCTGATGCGATGCTAGTACGCCGATTTGAAGCATGTTCTTTTTACAAAGCCGCAGTTTAGCACGGTCAGGATTTAAACTTCTCCCGAAGGAGGTTCTTTTGCACTTTCCCCATCGTATTTCGCGGCAGCTCGGGTTCAAAATGGATCCACTTGGGTCGCTTGAAATTCGCGAGACGAGATTTGAGTTGAAGCAATATTTCGGTTTCATCCAGGCTAACGGCAGGATCACAAACCACGATGGCGCAGACACCCTCACCGAAGTCGTCATGAGGTAATCCTATGACGGCTGATTCGAAGACGCCGTTGATTTTGTCGATGGCGGCCTCCACTTCCTTTGGGTAAACGTTCAGACCGCCGGAAATAATCATGTCCTTATTGCGGCCGACGATAGAAATGTAGCCATCGGCGTCGCGAGTTGCCAGATCTCCCGTCTTGAAGTAGCCGTCCCCAGTGAACCCTTCTTTTGTTTTTTCCGGCAGCTTCCAATACCCCATAAACACATTGGGACCTTTGATGAGCAGATTCCCCGGTTCATCCGTGGCAACTTCCCGGCCATCATCATCGATAATTTTTGCAGTGACGCCTGCCAGCATGGGCCCAACCGTTCCAGGCTTTCGTTCGCCATCGAGGGGATTGCTCGTGTTCATGCCGGTTTCGGTCATGCCGTAGCGCTCTACGATCTCATGGCCTGTCAAATCCCGAAAATTGTTAAAGGTCGGTTCAAGTAGCGGCGCAGAGCCCGAAGTAAACAGTCGCATGTTGGAACAGACTTCCCGGTTCAATCTATCTGACCCGATGAGTCGAGTATAGTTTGTCGGCACGCCCATATAGACCGTGGCACTGGGCAAGAGTCGTGTCACATCTTCCGGGTTGAAGTCGGTTAAAAAGATAATGGGGCTGCCATTTAGTACAGGCAGGTGTGTTGCGACCATCAGCCCGTGAACATGAAAGACCGGCAGGGCATGCAGCATCACGTCACCAGTTTGCCACTGCCAGGCCTTGTGCAAGGCTTGACCATTGGTAGCGAGATTGCCATGACTAATCATTGCGCCTTTCGGTCGGCCTGTGGTGCCTGATGTATAGAGCATGACGGCGATGTCGTCATCGTCACGGTCTATTGTCACGAATCCCGTATTTGATGTGAGGCCGTCCGAGAAGCTGCCATGGCCAAGGACGTCCATGGTCCGCACCTGGGCTCCGGTCAGGCTGCGAAACAGTGCTTCCTTTGTGGGATCGCAGACGATGACTGAGGGCTCGGCATTCTCAACAAAGTGTTTGAGTTCCTCGTCAAGATAGGCTGTGTTGAGGGGCAAAAAAATCGCGCCCACTCTCAAACAGGCGAAATACAGGAACAGGCTTTGCGGAGATTTGTGCACCTGGGCGATGACCCGGTCTCCGGGCGACACCGCCAGTTCCAGCAACCGGTTGGCATACTGACCGCTTAATGTCTCCATATCTTCATAAGTGAACTGCACTTCCAGATCGGGCGAAAGGATAAAGGGGCCAGCGTCCCTTGATCTTTCGCGGAAAATTTCGTAAATGTTCATGCCCGGGCTCACTAAAAAGTTGTCATTAGGATACCGCCATTACGTCCCCGGTTTCGAGTAGTGTCCGTAAATTACTGAGTATCGCAATCCAGCCTTTTGAAATTTCAGGCAGAACGACACTGGCCTGAACAAATTCATCGTGGGTCAAGGTTAATCGGGTTGCGTCTTCCACAGCCTCCAGCTCGAAGACAACCCGACTGGTTTTTTCTTTCTCGGCAACGCTGTTGTAGTGAACGTGCCAGGTGAACGAGAGCAAATGGGGTCTGTTCGATTCGAGAATCTGTCCGTCGATGGCGATGGAATCATCCTGATTGTAGTAGGGAACCTCTGATTAATGTCTTTTCCCGCGATGACCGCGTTGAACTCGTACTCAAAAACTAGTGAATTTAAAACGTATTCACGATTTTTCTCCGTGCGAGTTCGCCTTGTCCTCACGAAAAAATCCAATTAATCAGAGCTTCCATAGGTGACTGTCGCGCCTTTTTCCCACGAGGATTCGATTCTGGTTGAATGGAAATAGCGGCAAGTGAATTCGCCGTCGGTCAGGGCGTTCCAGACTGTTTCCGGACTGGCCTTAATGTAGATAGTACAAACATGGTTAGTTGTCATGAGCATCCTCTTCAATTTTGTCGCGTAGATTGATAAGTTCCCGGGCCTGGTGACGTTTGAACTTGCTGAGCCAACGTCTGGATATTTCTTCCAGGGGGACCGGGTTCAGGTAATGGTGTTTATGTCGACCACTCATTTGCGTGGAAACCAGATTGGCGGATTCCAGGATCAAAAGATGCTTGCTGACGGCCTGTCGGCTCATGTCGGCATGCTGACAAAGATCCGACAGGGTCTGGCCGTCTTTACTATGCAATTGATCCAGTAGCCGTCTGCGTTGCGGATCGGCTAATGCTTTGAACAGATCGATCTCTGGCATGAATTCTCCAACAAGAGAACCATAATATGCAACCATAAGGTTGCATGTCAAGAATTACCCGGGAACGTTATACTCTTGGGGTTTCCAGGCTACTGAATTTGATGACGTGTATCGATTGCGACTGATTTTGTTGTGCTGTTGTGTATCCCAATTGGCCGTGGCGCCTGCGTATCCCAGCTCTGATGTTGTAGAGCGGGCGGCGCCTCTGGTAGAGGTGCAAGCCTGGGCGAGGGCGACTCCGCCAGGTGCGACCACCGGCGCAATATACGGTTCTTTCTCGAATATGGGGGTAACGCAGGTCCGCGTGCTCAGTGTGGAGTTCGAGGGGGCTGACATGGCAATGATCCACCAGACCCTGAGCCGGGACGGCGTCATGAGTATGCGGCATGCTGAGATTAATATTCCAGCCGGATCTACTGTCGAACTCGAGCCGGGCAAATTACACATTATGCTGATGAAGCTTGCCAGACCGCTGGTTCAAGGATGCGAATATCTGTTTACCATCAACTGGGATAGCGGTGCCAGGACGGAACATGTCATGCATGCAGGCTCGTTTGGACAGTCCAAAAGACCTGTCGGTGAGGCTCGAACATGCCCTTAGAAAAAGAGTCCCTGAAAAAAACCCTCGAAGTTGCCATGAAGCAACAATTGGAGGGCCAGTACGCCAAGGCTGAAGCCGCTTACCAGAAGATACTGGAAGGCATCCCAGGCAGCCTGATGCTATACATCTGCTGGGTCTGGTGCGCATGGAGCAGGAGCGAGACAGCGAAGCTGTAGAGTTGATGGAGAAAGCGCTGAAACTTTTTCCAGAGGCAGCACACTTCCATCACAATATCGCCGGACTCTATCGGCGAATGGGTCGCCTTGAAGAAGCCGAAGAGAGATTTCGCGCCGCCATTGAGCGAAAGCCTGACTATGGAGAGGCTTACCAGGGTCTTGGCGAGATGATCAAGTTTATGCCTGGTGATCCCCTGATCAAGAAAATAGATACGCAGTTGAAGTCCGGGGACCTTGAAGAATCGCTTCGTTCCTACTTTCATTTTGCCGCCGGTAAAATTATGGACGATATTGCTGAGTACCCTTCTGCGTTCAGGCACTACGTTGAGGGTAATCGATTGGCGAAAAGAAAATTCGATTCAACCCAGTTTCGAACGCTGGTGAAGGATTTACTGTACATCTGCAGCAGATCACAGGCCGAGCGGCTTAAGGGGAGCGGCGTGGATTCACGAATACCGACTTTCATCATCGGCATGCCTCGATCCGGAACCACCCTGATCGAGCAGATTCTTGCCAGTCATTCGGCGGTGTTTGGCGCCGGTGAGCTAAACGATATGAAGTTTATTGCTGCCTCGGCGGGGCAGCTGTCTCGTTTCAATACGGCTTATCCAAATTGCTTACCGGGACTGAGTCGTGCTGACTATGCGGAACTGGGGCGCAGTACCTCGCTCGAATCACTGGGCTGACCAACGATGCATCGGTTCAGCGCATCATTGACAAGCACCCGCTTAATTTTCAATTTGTTGGACTGATTCTCAACATGTTTCCGAACGCCAGGATCATTCATACGGTTAGAAATCCACTGGATACCTGTCTTTCGTGTTTTTTCCAGAATTTCACCAAGGGTCAGGACTATAGTTTCGATTTAAAGGTGCTCGCCTATTTTTACAATGATTACCGACGACTTATGGAACATTGGGAAACTGTCTACCCGGGTCAGATCCACACTGTGAGGTATGAAGACGTTATCGCTGATCAGGAAACAGAAACGCGAGCGCTGCTGGAATTCATTGGCCTTGATTTCGAACAGAATTGTATTGAATTCCACCGAACCCAACGGAAAGTCAGCACTGCCAGCTTTTTGCAAGTACGCAGGCCGATCTACAAATCGTCACAGCGACGATGGATGAATTACCGCGAGGAGCTCAGTGAATTGGCGGCTATTATAGGGGTGAAAACCGAACCGCCGATTACGATTAGTGGTACAGGTGGAATTTTGACTTGATCGGATTTCTGGGCTAAGCGTGATATGGTGTTGGCGGATTAACAGGTAGATAAATAGATGCAGGCTGCTCACTGGGGAGTGCTGGAAAGAGAAGATGTTGCACTGGCTGCGTTTGGTCAGGAACGTCTTGACGGCAAGGTTGCTTACCTGGCTACCATCAGGAAAGACGGCAGACCCAGAGCTCATCCCGTGACACCCGTTATCGGCGAAGGTCATATGTTTATTTTCCTTGAACCGAGTTCGCCCCGTACCAGAGATCTGGAGGAAAATCCCGACTTTTGTTTGCACTGCGCTATGAACGACAGTTCTGGCAGTAGCGGCGAGTTTCAAACGACCGGGGTCGCTGTGAAAATTGATGACACCGGGATCCGTGAGCTGGCGGAATCGATCTCTAACTTCCGTCCTTCCGTTCGATCTCTTCTATTTGAACTGTTTGTCAGTGAAGCCTTGTCCACGGCTTATCCGACAGGGCAGCCGAAAAGGCGGCGTTGGCAAAGATCAGCTGCGCTGGCCGAGAATAGTTAGTGGTTGGACAAAAAGGCAAGTCAACGGCTAGCGATCTTCCCTTAAGTACCATCATCAATTACAACATTCCGACCGTGGGTGTTGGTTTCATGTTTTTTATGGTCTCGCTCTACCTGATGAAATTCTCAACCGATGTGTTGCTGATTTCTCCTGCGGTGATGGGACTCATCTTTGGAATTTCGAGGATATGGGACGCCATCACTGACCCTGTCGCGGGTTATCTCAGTGATCGAACCAGTTTGAAGGCCGGTCGCCGCAGACCCTGGATGCTGGCCTCCATTCCTTTTGTCTGCGGCACTTTTTACATGATGTGGAATCCTCCGCCGGGCTTGTCCAGTTCCGGAAACATCATCTGGATGGCGATCGCTGTGGTGCTGTTTTATACCTCCATGACTGCCTTTTCAGTTCCACACACTTCTCTCGGTGCGGAACTATCAACGAATTACCACGAACGGACCAAGATTTTTGGCTTACGCCATATGATCTGGAACTCCGGATCCCTGCTCGCCCTGATCGCCATGCATCAACTGATCGTGGGCGACAACGTTCGTCAAACGGCGTTTGTGGTTTCCATTTTGGCAGGTGTGGTTACCGCCGTGTTAATTGCCTGGATGTTTTTCACCGTCAAGGAGCGACCAGAATATCAGGGGCGAGGAGAATCTAATCCTTTCACCGCTTTTTCTGATGTGCTGAAAAACAAGTATGCGCTGTTGTTGCTGATTGTGTTTTTCATAGAAAATCTAGGTGGGGCAACAATTGGTATCCTGACCCCTTATATTGCGGAGTACATTATTGGGCGACCGGAAAAAACAGTCATCTATATATTGCTGTACCTGGTTCCTTCGGTGCTTTCTGTCCCTCTCTGGATTCCGTTGTCTCGAAAGGTTGGCAAGAAAGCGATGTGGATTTTCTCTATGCTGGTTACAGGATTTGGCTTTGGCGGTATGTTTTTCCTGGGTCCAGGTTCAGACACGCTAATTTCAGTACTGGCGGTTATCTGCGGATTGGGTGCAGGAAGTGGTGCGGTTGTTGCGCCATCAATTCAGACGGATGTCATTGATTATGACGAGTACAAGTCCGGCCAACGTAAAGAGGGCACCTACTTTGCGACCTGGAATTTTGTTTTTAAAAGCGCAACGGGCATTACGCTGATATTGACGGGCATGGTACTGAGTATGTCTGGATTCGTACCCAATCAGGAGCAGGGCGAAACGGCCAAGTTGGCACTGCTGACGCTTTACGCCATCTTCCCTTTGGTCTGCTATGTTACCGGTGCCCTCATATTTACCCGGTTTACGTTGAACGAATCGGAATATGGAAAGATTCGGGATTCTCTTGATAGAGGTGAGTACCTGAATAGTGCTGCAGAAAATTCTTGATGGACGGGGTTCATGATCTGGGTGGCAAGCAAGGCTTTGGCCGTGTCGATCAAGCCAGCGATAAAGTCTTCAGTGATCGATGGGAGGCAAGTGTTTTCGCGATGGTCAATGCGAGTGCAACGGCCGGTGCATGGCCGAATGTTGATCGATTCCGCCATGCCATCGAGCGGATAGACCCCGAAGCCTACCTGAACCACGGCTACTATGGTCGTTGGTTAGGCGGTCTCGAGACCTTGTTGGTCGAGGCAGGGATTGTTGACTCCCTCGACATCACAGACAAAGCTATTGAAAAAGGCGCACTCGCTGAAGATCTCATTGCAGCGAGACCCGCTAACAAGCCAGATCCGATGGGTCCAGCACCAACTTCCACAGGCTCTGATCGTGAATTGAGCAGGCTGCCTCTTTTTAAAGTGGGTGATGAAGTCACCGCCCTTAACAATGTGGTTCCGGGCCATACCCGCCTGCCCGCCTACGTGCGGGGAAAACGGGGCCAGGTCGTTTTATGGCATCAGGGTTGGGTATATCCTGACACCAATGCCCACGGTGCAGGTGAGCAACCGCAACATCTCTACACTGTGAAGTTTACAGGCGACGAGCTATGGGGGCAGCAGGGGTTCTCTGTTTGTATAGATCTGTTTGAACCCTATATCACAGCCAGTTAATTCATCGATGAGGTGAACTTGCATGTCGAAACACATCCCTCCGAAACACATCCCTCCGAAACAAAGTCCTCAGGCAATTCGCGCCGAGGCACTGGAATCAATCCTGATTGAAAAAGGATTGCTATCCAGTGAAGCAGTCGATGAAGTCATCACGCGGTACAGCGAAAGGATCGGTCCAATGAATGGCGCACGACTGGTGGCGAAGGCCTGGGTTGATGCAGAGTTTAAAAAGCTTCTTCTCGACGATGCCACATCCATTGTAGAGGAATTCGATTTCGAGGGCGGTCAGGTAGAGAAACTGGTCGTCGTTGAAAACACTGACAATGTTCACAATGCCGTTGTTTGTACCCTCTGTTCTTGCTACCCCTGGGCAGTGCTGGGATTGCCACCAAAATGGTATAAAGACCCCGCTTATCGATCTCGAATTGTGCGGGAGCCGCGAGAGTTATTAAGCGAGATGGGTGTAAAGTTAGACGATCATGTTGAAATCAACATATGGGATTCCAGTGCCGAGATTCGCTATATGGTATTGCCCATGCAACCCGGTGGATCAGAGGATCTGAACGAAGAACAGCTGGCTAGCCTGGTGACCCGTGATTCGATGATCGGCGTCGAACTACTGGGTTCATAATGATTACGCCAGATAGTGAAGGCGGCGAGATGGCGCTTGTTGGTGTAGTCCAGCCGCCCATGGCCAATGGTGAACCAGTGTTTGAAGCGCCCTGGCAGGGCCGCGTGTTCGGCATGGCAAGGGCTTTGTGCGAGCGAGACATATTTCACTGGGACGAATTCAGAGAGAAATTGATTGCTGAAATTGGCGCAGATGAGTCTATCGGCGACTATCGATATTTTGACCATTTCCTGATGGCATTAACTGTTCTGCTGGAGGAGAAACAGCTTTTCGGGGTTGATGAATTAAATGGTCGAACGCATGAATACTCCGAACGGCCGCACGGTCACGACCATTCCACTTAATCAGAGGTTCCCGGGCATCCCATTAGTCCAGGCCCAGTCTTGATTGCAATAGATCAAAGGGTACAGGACCAAAATCCACAATGACTTGATTGAACTCTTCCTCACAATTCCTGGCTTTAAGCAGGCAACGATTGTGCAGCTCAACAATCACTAATTTCCCTGCCAGGGCGGCAAGATAGTAACCGGGTTTTTTCGTGACCTGATTCAGCATCAGGCTAATTCGATGCCTTGAATAGGGCGTGGATTGGCCAATTTGAAGTAGTGCCTGATCCCGGGTCCAGGCGCCCGTGTTGATTTTCAGATCTGCCTGGGCGAGACCGGCGATAAGGCGTGAAAAATACAGATAGTCGAGCGTCGCCTGCGTGTCCCTTACGCCGATAAGGTCGAGTATGTAGCCGGCCCAACCGAGATTGTATGCAGGGAGGTCGATATGTGACCTTAGTGAATCAGGGTTCCGGGCTGTCATGGCCTGTAAACCGGGGTAGCCATAGAATGCAGCGATGCTTTTCAGTTCAAAAAACGGTAGGTCTGAAACCCGATCCAGGTTGATGCTCAGTCCACTCGCGTCGTAATCAAAGGTTCTGTCGCCACCTTCCTCTCCAATGATTCCCAGCTGGGAGGGTTCGTATACGCTTAACACGCCGTACCAGTCTATCTGCATTTCTATCATTGTCTGTGAAAGTGAATCCAGATAATCTTGTCGCCCCTCAAACGAATCATTAGGGTAGGCGCCAGTGGCGCCTATTTTTTCCATATGGTCCGGCAGGTTGAACCCGGGATCGAGACTGGGGTTTGCCAGTAGGATGATGGTCTGATCGATTCGGTTGAGTTCTTCCGTCAATTTTTGTTCGTAAGTTGAAAGAGACCAATCGAGTGAAGTCATTGATTGGAGCGTCACCAGATAATTGCGGCTGTAGTATCTTGAGTCCTCTGCAGAAGCCATATATTCAAGCAGTTGCTGTTCCAGGCGAGAGTTTTTGGTAATCAGGTTCTGGTTAACATGAGATTCCAGTTGGTGTGATTTTTCCTTCAGAAAAGAGACTCGCGCAGCACCCTCCAAAGAAGGGAGGGTATCTCTTACTTCTTTGAGGATAGTGCGTGAAATAGCCGTTTCGAAGCGCTGCTTTACGCTCGTTTTTGGGGCCGATACTGGTGTTGCTGCGCAACCGATTACTGAGAGTGTGACCAGGAGCGTAATCAGTATCTTCACGAGAGACTGGATCTGACTTGAGCGCTGAGTTTTTGCAGCCTGGCATTAAGATCAGGAATCAATGCAATAGTCGCTCTCAAGTCTCCGCATAGAGCGTCATCAAGGTTCTTCATGTTGACAAGAATATTAAGCTCACTGGAGCCAATGCTGGATTGAAGCAGAGATGCCGCAATGCCTACATCGGACAGGAGGTTACTGTTTCCACGGTCTGCAAGGTGGGCCAGATCCTCTATGTGGCCGGAACAAACGGATATTACCTGGGTCGGGACGCCAGCCGCTGCTTCGAGAGCGACTTGAATATCGCCATCTCGGCGATAGGCCTGCATCACTTTTTGGAACGCGAGACTGTCTTCATTTGCCAGTTGCAATAGCGTCGTGATTGAAGACTGGGATCGCAGGACGATATCCCCGGATTCTTCGCTTTTACTGAAATTAGCAACCATCGCGATAAGCCCGCAGGCCTCTGCAGCAACGATGGCAGCAACGGCACCACCGCCCGGTGTTGATTGTCTCGCTGCGACGGCCTCAAGGTATTCAGTGAGGGTGTTATTTTTCAGGTTTGTTGTTGTGTTGGTCATTGGTGGAAGTTTTTATAAAGTCTGATCGTGTTTCTCATGCTCATGAGAATCACGGTGTCTCGCGAACTCATCTTTCGCGAGTTCACTGGTGGAAGTTCTCATATAGTCTGATCGTGTTTCTCATGCTCATCATCACAGTCATGGGGCCTACTCGGGGGACGAAGATTCGTACATGTTGGCGAACGTCATCGTCAAAATTTTCTACTGATGAGAAATTGATAGAGATAGCGTTTTTGGAAATCTCTGCCGGTTTTATTTTATCGAATTGTTCGTTGGGGACACCAGTAATGACAATATCCGATGAGGCCAGGGCTTCCTGTCGGGTTATGCTGGTTTCTTTCGGATGGCCGGACTGGAATTCAAGCGGACCATGTTCATCAAAGGAATAAACCAGAGCGCCGTCGTTCGACATCATGACCGCCAGAGGACGTCCTATCACTTCACTTCGATTGATGATGGTGATCGTTTTCTTTGTCATTGGCCTCGATTCAGAGTCGTATTCAGAAATATCATCAAGAATCTTTACGATAGCGAGTGGTGTGCAGGGTAGCAGAGCCTTTTTTTGTTGATCGCCTTCTGTGGCAAGCCGATCGTTGACGTTAAGTTTTCGGGTCCAATAACGGCTACCCGCTTCGATGTCTTTGGTGAAATGAACCAGATTTCGAAGGTAATCGTCTTCCTGACTATTGAAGACCGGAAAGTAGATGAAGATACCGTGAATAGCCGGATTCTCATTTGCGTGTAGGATTTCCTGTTCAAGTTCGAGTCGCTTAATCTGCCTGAGATCGTAGTCGAAGCCGATTTCGCTAAATACCCGTTTAGTTGCCTCCGCATAAGTGATGGAAGGCAGGTCGTCGCTGGCAATGTACCCGACGATGCGAGGGATTGCGCCAAGTTGCCTTACGTTCGCTTTGAGTTCGTCGAGATATTTTTCGGCGATTTCTGCCACGTCAACTAACCACATTCGCAACACCATAAGATCATATGAACGCTATTAGCCGTTGTACGTGAAGTTATTGGTCTTCGTTGTCGTAGTGCGACTTCGGTCTGGTGACGGATCCCAGATAACCTTTGTGATGGCGAGCATGATAATCATCGGTCGTGAAATTTTTAAGTTCCATCAGGGTTAGTGCTAGCGCATCGCTAATCGCCAACATGACAGCAATGGTCGCGCTGGGTGCGGTTTTCAGGGGGCAGGGTTCTTCGATGTCAGGTCCCATATCCAGCACTATCTGGCTGAGATCTCGCAGGGGAGAATCGACATGTGAAGTCACGCCAATGATACTTTCTATGCCAAATTTGTGGGCATTTTCCAGCATTTCGATGACTTCGTTTGATTTCCCGCTGGTCGAAAATGCCACAATGCAATCCCCCTTTGACAGCATCCCAAGATCTCCATGGCCTGCCTCCGCCGGGTGCACAAAAAATGCGGGTGTTCCTGTCGATGACATGGTCGCCGCAAATTTATGCGCAATGTATCCCGCTTTTCCTATTCCGGTTGTGACGACTTTACCGGTGCACTTAAGCAATAGTTTCACCGCTTCCTCAAAGGCGTCCGTAACATTTATTGCCTGAACTGCTTGGGCTTCCTTGGCGATGATGTCTGCCATACGTGCTTTGATATTCAAACTGCACTCCACTACTGCTAATTGATGGCCGCCATTATACTTGAACAATGCCGTGATGTAGCATGGCAGCTCCCATCTTATAGGATGTCTACATGGTCGCTATCATCGGAAACGTCAAGCCAGAAGATGACTATACCCACCCACTTGGACCCGAAGATAACTTCAACGAGTCGGTCTATTTCAATTTCTTCGACCGGGAACAAAATCGCGGAGGTTTTATCCGGATGGGCAACCGGGCGAATGAAGGTCATGCGGAGATGACAGTCATTATCTACAACAGTGACGGATCAGTTTTTTTCAATTACAAGAAGCCTGAAATCGACAACAACGATGAGTGGAATGCTGGTGGTGCCAGGGTTGAAATCATCGTTCCCGGTGAGAAGATCAGGACTACCTATGAAGGCTCCGCATTATTTATGAAAGATCCCCGGGATATGAAAGAGCCCGGAAAGGCATTCAAAAGTAACCCGTTCAAGAAAATACATCTGGATCTCATTCATGATGGGGTTGGGCCTATTTACGGCCATGTTGGGGAGGCCGGAGACGGTAATGATTTTGCCCGTAGTCACTATGAACAGCATATGCGGGTGAGTGGAACCCTGGCGATTGAGGGTGAGACTGAACTTAACATCCAGGGTCATGGTATACGGGATCATTCCTGGGGTCCGAGATTCTGGCAATCCATTCGTTCTTATCGCTGGATTACCGGCAATTATGGGGATGATCTGGGAATGGTGTTGTCTGTTGTGGGGGATCAAAGTGGAGGTATGTTCCACAAGGGCGACAAGTTCCTGGCAGTCAAGGACATTGAGCTTTCCACCGAATATGAGGAAGGGACCAGCTTTCATCGCAAACTTGTGGCTGACGTGACGCTAGAAAATGGGGATCAGCATCAGGTTGTAGGTCGCGTTAAGGGGTTCATTCCACTTCGCAATCGAAGGTCTGAACAGATTACCTATATCGGCGAGGGTATGACCGAATACACGCTCGATGGGGATAGGGTGGGGTACGGCTTGTCGGAGTATCTGAATCAACCTGATGACGACCTTTAGCAACTAGTCAGACGTTGTGCACAGGAAGTAGCTGGTCCAATGCCTGCATTATTGCCGCGTTGTATGTATAGAGACCTCGGCTTCGAGGCCATTTGAGCCATTTCGATTGCAGTATGTAGTCGGCGTCCTCGACTTTTGAAGGCGCATCGGAAATGAGTTCGGCTTTGAACCAATGGGTAGTGCAGTCGTATATTTTGCCATTCCATCGAAACACATATTGATTAGTGAATCCGCTACCGATCAGCGTCACCTGATATCCAGTCTCTTCAAGACATTCCCTGACCGCTGCTTGCGCTGGTGTTTCACCCGCTTCCAGCGCTCCGCCTGGAAATGACCAGAATCTTTTCTTCGTAGTCGGATCCTCTTGTTCAATGGTGAGTAGAAGTGTGTCTTCAAGACATAAAACACCTGTCCGTTCTCGTGTTTGCATGGGAATTATTCCCGTCAGGCAGACCCGGTCCGGCTGACCTAGGGAACCTCTGAAGTATAGGCGTTTAGACATCACTGCAATATTATTTTCGGAATGATTGTGCAAATGCAGGGGGATTCCTGTCATTCGGCTCGAATCTCTACGAGATCTGACCTGTTTACCCTATTGGAGACGCACCTCTCCTGTGTCAGGCTACTTCGTAGGTGTCGCCAATCATTAAATTAGTAAATCCCAGCAATAAAGCTATTCTCTCGGTGTTCTTGTGTAATCCTCGATAGCGCACCTTCGCGTAGTGGAATACACGTTTCACATAACGGAAGGGATGTTCGACTTCTGCCCAACTTATGCGCCTCCAATAGATGCCGAAAATTTAAAATAGTGGTCTCATCGGGAATCGGCCGGCTCAACTTGAGACCGACAAACCGCCTGACGGACTCGATTTCGTACAACATATCCTCCATCGCTGGATCTGACAGGTGGTAAAACAATTGT
>Ga0208879_1000609_pt1 | contig 36355 bp, 38 predicted proteins | sample Knorr_S15_td_Bot_FD_185605 | JGI IMG/M metagenome (GOLD analysis project Ga0208879, IMG submission 185605) | Marine microbial communities from Southern Atlantic Ocean transect - Knorr_S15_td_Bottom_ad_5009_LV_A (SPAdes) (version 2) | ecosystem: Environmental > Aquatic > Marine > Oceanic | place... | reverse complement strand
CCAGCGTGACCTTGATCGCATCGGTCACCGCATCTATTCCTTCCAGTAGTTTGCGTCTTGCTTCCTCTCCGTAGATTATTTGTTTCGCCATCGATATCACTCCTTAAGCAAGCACCTTGGCCTGCAGATCCTCTTCCTTTATGAGCAGGTATTCGACGCCCATCCACTCAATCTCACTGCCGCTGTAGTTGCGGTAAATGACTCTGTCACCCGCGGCCACGTGCTCGGCCTCAGGGCCAACGGCCACGATTCTACCGACGTTCATTTTATCTCGCGCTTCCTCGGGAAGCAGCAATCCTGATTGCGTCTTCTCAGCGGCTTTCTCCAGTTCGATCAGCACCATAGATGCCAGTGGTTCTATTCCTATTGTCATTGCTTATCACCTCATATTCTCATGTTAAATCAAGTTGGCAATCCAAGCCCACTAGTTAACCGGAGGTTGCCTAGTACAACCTGTATATAAAGCGGAGCATTATGCTTTGGAGATAGATGGAGCCTCGGGCTACGGGACGACTGAAAAAGAAGGATTAATGGTAGTTACAACTAGGGGAGATATACCTCTAGGCACCGAAGAGAAGTTTGATGTTGTGACAATCGAATTCTCACCGATGGGCAATATCACACTATCATGCGAGAATGAAGTAATTGAGCTCAAACATGTGTAATTGATACTACCATCAGGCGATATCGTGTACCCGTCGAGCATCCTGACCGGGAATGTGGTGCTCGTGCCGGGATTTGAACCCGGGTCGCCGCCTCGAAAGGGCGGCATGATGGACCGAACTACACCACACAAGCGATGAAGCCTCCGAGCCGCGACCCCCACATAATCGAATCGGGCGACTGGCGAGCCGTTTTGCCCCTCAAGGCGGTGTGCTCTGCCGCAGCAGGATCACGGAGGAGTCGACTGCTGCGCAGAAGTATAGTTGGTGGAGTCCACGACGCCGTCTTGGTCGAAGTCCCAAGCTTGCCACGTCGTCGTGATCACATGCGTCCAACCATTGCTCGCATCCCACGCCCAAGCCACGTATGTCGCATTGGTGTAGAAGGCGTGACCGAGATGGTTGATGTTGTGTCTGAACATCACATAATGCATGTACCAACCCTGAATCTGCGTGCCATTGGTATCAAAGACGCGTACATGGTAGATGTAGCTGATTCGTTGCAAGGAATAATTGCCATCGGCATCATCGTCGATCAGCACGTGATTGTAGAAGAGGATGACGCGCCGCTCGAGGAATCCATCGCCATCCATATCGGCGGCGTTCCACCACCAGACATTGCTGCGAATCGTGTCGGTCGCACCATCCGAATTGTTGTCCCACGCCCGAACATTGTGAACCACGATACGGATGAACCACAATTGGTCGGTACTCGGATTGAGCCAGCGCTCGACCGACCAGGCCGAAGTATCAGAGTAGACGAACCCATGCGCGTGCTGATCGAGATAAGTGCCCATCCGAACCCTACGGAAGGTGTGTTCCCAGACACCATCGCTGTCTGGATCCCACTTGCGCACCTGCGCGTTCAGGGTGTCCTCGCGCTCGAGGAAGCGATCGGTGTCGAAATCGCTGCCATTGCTCCGCTCGAAGGTACGCTGCAAAGTCTCGGGGTTGCCATCGTCGTCATCGTCAACTCGGTCCACTGTCAACGACCAATCGATGCGATATTCGATCAATCCCCAATCCCAATGGGTTGACCACGACCTCATCGCAACCGTGTGCTCGAGGTCGCCGTCGCGGTCGGTATCGTCCTTCATCGAAGCGACTCTGTAAGTCCAATACAGTTCGATGACTCCATCTGAATTATTGTCGTAAGCGTTCGTCCACTGCTGGACCGAACGCTTGAGGTCGACCGAGCCGTCACGGTCTCGGTCGAATCTGGTGATGCTGCGCAGGTAATCACGGCGAGTGTCACGGTTGCCGTCGGCGTTGGGGTCGGAACGGAAGTTTCGGTGGTCGATGATGTACTCGATATCCTTGGTTCCATCATCGTTCCAATCGGTCCACCAAACCATCTCGGTTTCAGAGGTCCAGAGAATCCAATTGTTCCAAGAACCATTCACGGTGACCCAGCGAGCGTTGCGATCGTAGGCGATGTAACGCTCAAGATTTCCGTCTTCATCGAGGTCGGTCATGCCGTTTGTCGTCATCTGCCAATTACGGTCGATGATGCTTCCATTGGTCCACATCGAAAGGCTGTAATTGTAGGAATTTCGAACCTCCGGAATGCCGTTTGAATTTAGGTCGCGGATGATTAAGCCTCGATACCAATAGCGCCACTGGTCGTCAACCCCATCCCCATCGCGGTCGTGCGCACAGGTCTCCACATGCCACAGGTAGATCCACTCGGGGCCGGGAATGCCGTCGTTGTCGTACCAATAACTCGCTACCTGTGTGGTGCAGAGGACTTCGGCGACACCGTCGCCGTCCCAATCCTCCCAGTGTGAGGAATTGAGCCAAGTGCTGGTTACGGTCATGACCGAGCGAGAATATGTGGTTTCTTGCGCCGATTCGTCTGTCACTTCGTCCCAAGCGGCGGACATGACCGGCTCGACGATGTTGCTGTAGGCAGTTTGGATGCTCGGCATTGCCCTATTTTCGGCTTCTGACATGGTCCTCTCCCTGCCGGTGAGTTGAGCGTCTGCGTCGAGCAGATTGCTCTCGACCTCGTCGGAATCGGCTTCTTCGCCGGCGTCGTCGCGGATCGAGTCGTCATCCTTGGTCTGCCAATTGTTGATCTCCTCCTCGTCGTCCATCTCACCGTCGTCGTCGGGGTCGAAGTCTTCCCCGTAATCGTAGGCTTGTTCATTGTTGGCGTCTTCGACCTCGTCTACTATTCCGTCTGCATTCTGGTCCAGGAGTTGGTCGAGGCCGTCCTGCAGGACCTCCTCGGTCTCCTCCTCTGCCTCATCGTGGAGTTCAGCGGCCTCCAAGTCGTCGATGTCGCCGACGACCTCGATGTGGATGAGACGCTGAGCCGTGACGCCCGTGGGGCCACGGGCGGTCACGGTAATCGTGTAGATGCCAGCCTCGGAGTACTGGTAGGTCTCCGACTCGTCGGCTGGCTCGATTGCGAAGCCGTCACCGTAGTCGATGCGGACGTTGACTGGGCCGAGAGGGTCTTCAGCATAGGTCTCGATGACCATCTCTTCGATGAGATGCATGCTGATTCGACCCTCGCCGGATGGGTCGGTTGTGACTGCGAGGGTCGGCGCGTCAGCGCGGTCGATGTGGATGGCTTCGCGCGAGGTCGCGACGTATCCATGTGAATCGGTCACAGTCGCCTCGACGATGTATTGACCGGGATGAGCCCAGATGTGGCTGCCTGACCAGTCCTTGCCGGCTGTTCCGTCGGCGAAGTCGACATCGATGCTCAAATCGTCGCCGTCGGCATCGTTTGCGGTCACTGACCATTCGATGGGCATTCCAGCGATGCCATTTGTCGGCAGGTCAAGATCGACGAGCGGAGCTCGATTGGCGTCGGCGATGCTGAACAGAATCGCCGCTTCGCCCTCCCCTCCCCGTGAGTCGATGATCGATACGTCGAGTTGATGCACCCCAACGGTGAGGAATCCAGCATCATAGCGCAGGCTCGATGAAGATTGAACGAGAACACCATCAAGAGTCCAGGAAACGATGTACGGGCCATCTCCTTCGGTCACGGACATCACTGCTGTGACATAGTCGGCCGAGGTCATCGGTGTGCCCTCGAGGTCGATTGTTGCCGTCACCACGATTGGTTCTTCGGGAACGTCGACGGAGTCTTTGGCGGCGCCGATGCAGCCAGATGAAAGCATCAGGATCGCGAGGAAAATTCCGACTTGCCAGCGGCGGTTGAATGCGGTTTTTGGGTTGTTCATCGGTTTTGGGCTACGCGCGGGCTATTAGAGGCGTGTGGGATGTAGGGTTTGTCATCCGCCGCAGGGTGGCGAATTACCCTTCTACTGGGTGATATGTGGGAACGCCTGTCACTGGAGTGGATTAGGGGAACCTCTCGAACGTCTAAACGGAAGAACGGAGAGTTCCATTTGCGGAGGTGAATCCTACGAATGAATTCAGGCGGATGTCATTTCTGGGATCTGCAACCTCGCCCAGGTTCTCTCGCCCTCAGCTGTGAGCACTCGCCGCGTTCGCAGTCCCTTCCTTTCGCGGCTGATCAGGCCTTGGGTTTCGAGCCGGCGCAGGTGGTGGCTGATGAGCTGCTGGCTCGTCTTCAGATTGGCTGCGAGTTCTCGCTGGGTTGGTGAGGTTGCGTCGGGTGCTTGTTCGGCGATGGATTTGAGGATCATCAAAGCGACATCGCTGAGTTGGTTGACATCGACCGGTCGGGGTAATCGAGAGAGTTCTGCCTCGCGATTGACTCGGTCGGTGTAGTAGCGCAGAAGTCGGCCGTCTCTGCGGCACCAGACCTTGCCGTCATGCTCGAGGATCCTCAGGTGATGGACGGCCTGATGATTGCCGAGTTCGAGGGCGCGAATCATGCCCGATAGATGACAGCCGGGGTGCGCGGTCAGGAATCCAGAGATTCGGCCTCGCTGGTAATTGCCTGCAAGGGTTCCTGGGCCTTCAACGACAGAGAGGTCGGAGAAGCGCCCTAGCGAGGCTGTCACACGGGCGCGGGTCGGTTCGTCAACGCTGGCGACGAGGGCGAAGGTGAGGAGCAGAGTGGCGAAGAAGGCAGCGAGAGGAGCCATTATATTGCTGGGCAGAGCGAGGCTAGGCAAAGCCAGGCCCGAGTCATTTGGTTCGCTATTCTCACCGTTATTCGCGCCTTCACTTCCAGAGCTATCAACCGGTTCAGGCTCACCTCCAGACATCGTTAGGAAAGTCTCAGAATCGATGGTCCAGGTATTCGCATCGACATCCGTCATCGTCACTAGAACGCTCGCTCCAGCGATAGGATGAAGGGTCACCCCAGGAATCGGCTCAGCATAGAAAAAACCACCATCATCAGCCTCTAGACACCAACGTCCGTCGGCATCTTTCATCCAAATGGCCTCGGCTGAAAGTTGACCTTCCTTGGCCTCAATCGGAATCGAAATAGCAGCCAGAAGGACGAGGCACAGACCGCTCACCATCGCCGCCCGAGAAGCAATCCTCATTCGCTTCACGCCTCCCTTCATGTGCTGATGAGAGCTTCGTGAGCGGTATAAGACGCGTGGGGTGTCGTGTTTGTTAAGGCGAGAAATGGTTCATTCTTCCTCATCGAGGAGGTTCTGCCACCATTTCGCAGCGGGGATGACGATCGCTAGGCCCAGAAGGGCAGCAGCCGTGAAAGTGGTCCAAGTCAGAGAATCACGCATCGATTCGCCATAGATTCCCAACAATGCTCCCGGAATGCCGAATCGCAAGCCGCGTCCAACGAGACCAGCGGCGACGAAGAGGCGAAGATCCATGCGGCCAGCACCGGCAATCCAAGCCAGCGCCTTGTATGGAATCGGCGACACGGCGGCGATGAAGATACCAGTCACGCCATAACGCTCGACGAGGATGTTGAGGCGTGCAGTCGTCGCTGTCGAGACGAAGCGCTCGAGCACGAATCCACCTCCGTAGACCCCAATTGCATATCCTCCCAATGCCCCGATGACACTCGAAAGAGTTGCGATGAGAACGATCAGAACAACTGTGAGACCGTCGTCAGCGCCGATAATCATGTTCCAAACCAGCGGGTCTGGCGGAACGGGTTGCAGTGCCGCCTCGCTGGCGGATACCAGAGCGAGACCGAGGTAGCCCAGTCCATCGGCCCAATCGAGGACCGAATCGATCATCTCCTGCGGGATGAGACTGGTCATGCTCCAACGTGCGAGGGAATCGAGATGAACGTTGCCGCCCGCGGCTAGCCTGAATTCAGCAACCCGACCCCTGATATGAGAGCAACTCTCAGGCCGGCTCATGGCTGATGTTCTGGTACTCGATACCGCCGCACTCATCGGCTGGCCTCTGCAGCAACTGGCCGGCGGGCTGGTCGTTGCTGCCCAAGAAGAGGAATTGCAGCGCATCTCTCCGGATCGCGGAGCGATCCTCAACAGCCTCGGGGTCGTATTCTCAGAACCCTCAGCAGAATCTCTAGAGCAGGCAGGCGCAGCAGCGAAGGAGACCGGCGACATGGCCGGCTTGTCGAATATCGACCTCGCTCTCCTCGCGCTTTCACTTGAGAGGTCGGCGACCCTCGTGACAGACGATTACAGAATGCAGAACATCGCCGCAGCACTTGGAATCGAATGGAATCCAATCGCGGCCGTCGGCATCGTCGAAAACTGGAGATGGACCCTGAAATGCGTCGGCTGCGGCGCTACCCAAAGCCCACCAGAGCAACCGAGCAGGCGCCGAGGTGAGCACGGAAACTGTCCGAATTGCGGCACAGAATTGCGCCTGCGAAGAGTTCGCTGAATCAACTACATAGTCGAGTAGAATCACTCGCTCTCATCAGCGACTGCTTCGGTCATACCGCCGCGATCCATGTCGGATTCGGCGCTCGAATCAGAAAGCCCTTCCTGCAGGCCCTGTTGGAACTCACCCTTTGCGCGGCCGACATTTCGAGCCAATTCGGGAATCTTCTTCGCGCCGAAGATGAAAATCGCGAAAATGACCAGAATTGCTATCTCAGTGGTGCCGAATGCCATGTTGCTCGGCTCTCGCTGATGCACCCTTCACTCAAATGCTTCGGCATGCCAAAGCCCGAGAAGTTCGAAACTCGTGGCAAGAGAGCAAGTGGATGAGGGCAGATTCACGTCTCCCGGCGGAGCCGTGAGGTCAGCCACCGGACATAGGTGGAAGGAAAGCGACTTCCGAGGCGTCGCGCAGCGGCGCGTCGAGGTCCGCTCCGATCTCGCCATCAACAGCGATTCGCAGACCTGTTGCTAGCAGGGGCTCGAAATGGAATCTCTCAATCAGATCGCGAGCACTGGAGCCATGCATCAATGCGACCTCGATCTCGCGCTCGCCGAGTTTCTCAGCCAACGGTCCGAAGAACAGCATCTTCACCTTGATGGCGAACTCACTCAAGTCCTCTTCGGGCATGCTCAACCCACAGAGCAGCCCTCCATCAAGCCACCTGCGGTCGACCCGTCACTCGAAGTCGAAACTGTCTCTGCCCTTCGCAGGGTCTAAACGCACTGCACTGAGCCACACGGAGATATGACCGAGGTCAGAGCCGTCGCCTTCGATTGCGATGGAGTGCTGGCTGACAATGACTCGTCGTGGCAGAACATCCACGAACTCTTCGGCACGGATAACAGTGAGATGCTGGCCCGATTTCTGCGCAAGGAGGTCACAGATGAGGAGTTCGTCGCGGATGATATCAGAATGTGGCGAGCCGTACAGGAGAATATCCACCGCGACGATATCATGCGCTGTTATTCAGGTGTCAAACTGATGCCGGGGGCCCGCGTGGTTGTGCAAGAATTGCAAGCGAGGGGGATTCTCGTGGCAATCGTCTCATCGGGAGTAGATCTGCTGGTCGGTTCGATTGCACACATGCTCAAAGTCGACGACTGGGTTGCGAACGGCTTCGAATGGGATGAGGATGGCTGGATGACTGGGCCCAAGCCGACATTGGTGGATTCACACGATAAGGGGGCGATGGTCGCTAAGCTCGCGCGCATCAACGGCTTCGAGGCCGCGACCATCGTCTCGGTCGGTGATTCGGGACCCGATCTCTCGATGATGATTCCAGGGTCCCGCTTCGTCGGCTTCAATCCAGCGCGCGACCGCGCAGCGGGAGATTTTGAAAAAGCGGGTGTACCAGTGGTAGAAAGTCGCGATCTGCGAGACATCTGGGAGCCGATCTTCGGCGAACACTTCCCAGAATGAACCACAGCGAACACGGATACGCAGAGGCGGAATGCCTCGTTCGTGAGCAGCCGCCACAATGACTGCGACGCTGTTTCCAATTTTACCCTGCGTGAGCTCTGTGTTCTCGATGGTTCGAATTCCATCAGGCGAAGGGGATTGATGCTGTAGCGTGTGTGTGTAAATTGACTATGGTGAGGATGCAAGGCTTCGGCTGGAATCCCAGCATCCGCTGATAATCGGTCTGATTTTGCCAAGTCGAACTGTGAACCAGAGTCGTGCCCTTGTGATTGCCGACGAAGTGACCATGCACATGACCGGTGACGAAGATGTCCGGAATCTGGCTGATCACCATACGGTCCTCGGGTTCGGGCGAAAGCGGGGTCTTGCCGCCCCACGAAGGAGCGAGATGCCGACGCTCGAGCATTGCTTTCATCGCCATCTCAGGCTTCGAATAAGTGATCGAACGCAAACCGGCGACGAAGTCGTCGATGCTCTTACCGTGATACGAGAGGATGCGGACTCCGTGCAGAGAGAACTCGCAGGGATTACCGACGAAAACGGTGTCCGAATAATCCTGCTGAATCTCCGGATCAAGCGCTGGCTGAGGCTCGGCGGGACGGACGGCGTCGTGGTTGCCGGGGAGGATTATGACGTCCACCCAATCGGGCAAACCTTCGAGCAGTAGAGCCAATTCACCGTATTGATTGAACAGATCCGTGATCGCCAGATGCCGTTCTTGACCAGGATAGATTCCCACCCCATCGACCCCATCGCCACTCAGAACGAAGTACTTCACCGTCTTTGCCAGAGGCTCTGTGCTGAACCACTCGATCATCTTCTCCCACTGCGGCCGAAGGAAGGTTTTCGAGCCGACGTGCATGTCCGAGAGGAAGGCCGCAGAGACCGCTTCGTCGGCGCTGGCTGAGGCTTTGGAATGCTGGGTCAGCGGTGGTAGATGTATGTCATTGACGAGGAACAGCGGGCTTCTCTGTCCGAGCAGGAAATGCCCGCTGACACCGACCACATCGTCATTCATCAAGCCATCCAGAGAGGGGTGCAATGGTGCGGCTCCGGCAGGTGGTTTGAGCGAGCAGGCGATGTTCTGGGTCTCGTCTTCGATGAGGAAACTGAGATTGCCTGCTCGCGACCATCGAGGCTCTGAGACCAATCCAACAAGGGTCACCTCGTACTCCCTCGATGTGTGTCGCTGTCTGTTGCGCCACGCCTCAACGATGCTGATCGGACGGCGTGGCAGGGCTCGACCGGCGAGCATCATTCTACGGATCTGCTCGAGCCGGTCGGAGAAGAATGCCTTCATGTCCGACATCTTTCCCTCTGTCTTCGAAGAACCGGTGATGTCGAAATGGATCTCGATCTCGGAATCGACATCACGGGCCAGCATCGGGAAGTCGTCGAGGCGGAAGTGTTCGAGCCCGTGCGGTCGCGGCGCCGGTGAGGGCTGGCTCGAGCCGACCGGCGCGAGGGTTCGACCGATGACTTGGCCGGACTCTGGCCGCGCGAGAGTCGCTTGCAGCGAGGTGACTCTGGGGGGTTCCGCCTCGATCGTCGCCTCGGTCGGAACGATTGCGAGGAGCTCGTCGATCGTCCGACTGGTGAGCATGACGGTGTTCGAGGCCGAAGCGGCCTCGATCAACGGCATCAGATTCGGCAGCGTCTGAAGCTTCTCCTGTGCGTCATCACCCAGCACCAGAAGACCCGCCGCAGCGAGTGTACGGTGCTTGGCTGACCAGTCCTCTGCCGACATCCATCAGAGGTCAGTCCATACCGCTCATGATGATATCGCACAGACCTGCTCATCGAGCCGATTCCCGCGTCCTTCATTCATCCCAATCAGTTAGGGAAGCGAGATCGACCTTCTGAATCTCTTCGGCCACGGTTTTGGTCTCATTCGGCGCCCATGTCAGGCTACCCTCCCACTGCTCGGACTTCGGGTCCATGTGCGAGGTGTCGATCTTGGGGGGTACTTCGGAGCGATTCTCGACCGCTGCCAATCTCGCTTCGTCGGCCTGAACCCGGTCCAGCGCTTCCAGCGCGAGTCGCAGAGCGAAGGCGACGAATGTGCGTTTGTTGTCGAGGCGATCGTTCTCACCGAAGTCGCGCCTGCGAACGATGAATTGAGCGCCAGCCGTAACGGCGACGTGGACCAGTCCGACTTCTTTGGTCGCCGTCGCGCCGCCGGGACCGGCGATGCCCGTGATGGCGATCGATACTAGGGCATCGGAGCGATGCCGCGCTCCGCGCGCCATCTGCAGAGCCACCTGGTGAGAGACAGCGCCAGCCTCGCCGCTGTCGAAGGCGCTCCTCTCGACGCCCAATTCGCGCATCTTGGCGTCGTTGTTGTAGACGACCCAACCCTGCTCGAACCAGTTGCTGGCCCCTGAGATGTCAGTGAAGGTCGAGGCGAGCAGTCCGCCGGTGCAGGATTCCGCTGTGACGATGCTCCAGCCGCGCTTTCGCAGGCGTCTGCTCAGCCTCGAAGCGAGGGCAGCAATCTCTTCGACCACGTCTCCCTCTCCCATACGGCCCTTCTTGACTGTTTCACCTCTCCCGGACGGAATGGAAACAACCGACTGTGGAGGAGTCTTCTACCGAACTCTGCGACCCTACCAGCCGTATTGTTCATTGAGGGATGCTGTCCCAGCCAGTGAATGAGGACTTGGGAGGATGACCGTTGAACCACACATTCTCGACGTCCGCGGCGACAAATGCCCCATTCCAATCAAGAAACTGCGTGATACCATCCGTGAGACTCCCGAGGGCTCGAAGATCCACCTTCTGACCGACGACCTCGAGAGTCGACACGATGTTCCGGCGCTGCTGCGCCGACTCAAAATGCCTCCAGCTCTAATGATCGAAGCCGAGGTAGGATTTATCTTCAAAATCGAAAACCAAAAACTCTGACAGGATTTTCGAATCAAGGGTTCCTCAATCTAGGGCCCAATAAATCCTCGGATAATGACATTGATATCATTCGAGGATTTGGTGGGCCCGGCAGGAATTGAACCTGCGATCTTCGCTTTGTAAAAGCGACGTCATAACCCCTAGACCACGGGCCCTCGATGAGAACGCGGGCGCGACGCGTTCAAATGATTGGTGGTGGAATCTCCTCGCCGCGGTGAAGTGATGAACCCCATGGACGACCTCCTCGAGCGCCTCTCCAGCGCAGGTGTTCCGCTCGACGATTCGGTGGCTGAAGCGATGTCTGAAGTCTTCATCGGATCCTTCACAGACTTCGATCTCGAGATGTTCTGGCACGACAGACCCGTACCCTTCCTTGTCACCACGAATGACGCCGCCAAAACCATCTCCGCCCCACACATGATCGCCACTCTTCTGCACCACCTCGAGATTCGCTCGGGCCAGCATGTGCTGCTGATCGGGGCGAAGGGTGGATATCTCGCTGCTCTGATCGATTATCTGGTTGGGCCCAGCGGTATGGTGACTGTTGTCGAGCCGCACACGCAGGTGCTCGAGTACACTGCGGAGAGGCTCGAATACCATGATTGCAAGGGTGTGATTCGAGTGCTGCCTGTCGCTGCACTCGACGACGCTGATGAAATGCGGCGCACTGTGGACAGGGTCTTGATCACCGGCGCAGTGCGCGAGATTCCAGACTCGGTCGCGGTTATGGTCGACGAGGGAGGTTTCGTTCTGGGACCTTTCGGGGGGCCGGTTCAACAGCAGTTGCTGAAGCGAGAGCGACAAGGCAACGAATGGCTCGACACCGAACTCGGCAGCGTCATCTTCGGACCGATGGATCTGTCAGATGCCGAGCGCGGACCACTGGACCCACATGTACTGGCTGAACACATCGAAGACGCGCTGGCGATGATTGTCGACTTGATGGAGATCGATGAGGAGACGGTTGTTCGGATCAAGGAATTGGTCGAATCGCTGCGCGAGATGCCAGCGGATATTCCGCCTCTCGATGAAGCGGCGAGCGAGGACGACATCAGCGAGCACCCAGTCATCGAACTGCTGATGGCGGAGATGGAATGGCTCGAGCCGATGTGGCCGCTATTCGGCCAACTGCTCTCCATCGATATCGAATCGCCGGGTGATTGGGACGAGGATGATCCACCCATGGTCGGCGGCCACGAAGATCTCGTTCCTTGATTGGCGAAGCGGAGTCTTCATCGCAGCCTCGCCGGTGGCCGGTTCGATGACTGTTCGAGGCGCGTTGGCCAAGCTCAACAATCGCGACGTGCGACAGCGTCGCAGAGCCGTTCGTCACCTCTTCGAGATGAACGATGCTGAGGCGTTGCAGGGTTTCGTTGGACTTCTCGAAGATTCAGATCCGTGGTTCCGCGAGAAGGCGATGGATGCTGTGAAGCGCTGGGCTGGCAGCAAGGATCTGGCGCTGTTCGAGCGGCTGGCGAGCTCGGGGGAGCGTCAGAAACGCCTGCTGGCTGCCTCGATCTCTGGGCGCGCGGGGCGCGCTGGCGAGGCGATTCTGGCAGGACTCTGCGCTGATTCGGATGAGGCGATCCGACTCGCCGCCTGGGAGGCTCGATTTCTTGCTGCCGAGGCTCCCGATAGACTGATCGAAGAGGCACTCGATTCTCATGACAGAGCGATTCGCAGAGCCGCAGCACACCGATTCAGTCTATCTTCGGCGTTCGATTCGGGCTTGTTATCTCGCATCTTGCATGACGAGAACGTTGGTGTTCGACAGATTGGCATAAGAATTCTCGAGACTCATCCAGAGGTAGCTGAATCTGGCGATTACGATTCGCGTCTGGCCAAACTCGCAGACATGGCATCTGCTGAGGCCAAGGCGAGGATCGCAGCGGTTCTGATCAGTCGTGCGACGAGCAAGACGCTGCCGACAGCCACACTGCTCGACTGGGTTGGCGACGAAGATCCGCGCTTCATCACCCCCTTCGCCCGTACTCTGCGTGGAATCGATTGGTGGGACATCTCAGGAATGCCCGACGCTCTCACCAGCGATTCATCCGACAATCTCGCAGCGCGCCTCCTGCGAGGCGCACGGCACGAATCGACAACAACAATCCGTGAGTCGCTCCTGACCGATTCGACTCGCTCCCCCGAACTCAGAAGCCGACTCATCGAGGACATGATCGGCAGGCCGGTCAGCGAATCCAGCCGAACAATCATCGAATCACTTGTCGAGAACCCGGACCAGCAGATCGCTGCCTCAGCAGCGAATCTGCTCGCCGAACTCGATTGAGCAGCAGCGAACTCGACCCGATTCTTCTGAATCTCTTCAATGTGGATCAATCATCCGGCAACGCAGGCAGAATCAACCGTGACAAAGGCACAGCGATTGGAGGGAGATGATCGGAGAAGCGATGCCGGCTCGTCTTGGGGGCCATCAACTCCCCAGTCATCGCAGCATCGACAACATCCTGCTTCGAGATCGAGTCGCGACCACAATTCGGCCAGACATCCAACTCGATCGATGCATCCTCCAGATAATCGACCAGAACACAGGGCAAACATTGCAGCCCGAGCCGTAGCGCGACTTCGAAGCGGTGATGCCCATCGAGGATGGTACCGGTGGTACGATCAATGAGCAGTGGCTTGGTATATGCGTTCCAGCGGTGCGTCATTCGCTCCAATTGGTCGACCTTCTCAGAAATAATCTGCTCGTGCGCTCGAAGAACCTCAAGCGGCACCAATTCGACCTCCATGAGCCCCGGAGAAGGCGTTCGGCAATATGTCTGATGCCCGAAGAAGTGAAGCGCGAAAGGTCACGAAGCGGCTGCATGGCAGACCTATCCGAGAGTCTGACGGCGGCCGACATCGCCGTTCTCAAGAGGCTCAACTCGGCCGGCGAAGCCTGGGTCGTCGGAGGCTGGGTTCGCGATGCTCTGGCGGGGATAACGGTCGATGAGGTCGACATGGCGACGACTCTTCGACCTTCCGAGGTCGCCAAATTATTCCCTCGCACGGTGATGATCGGCGAGGCTTTCGGCACGATTCTGGTGCTGCCTGATGAAAAATCGAATTATGCGCAGGACGAGCCCTCGTGGGAGGTGACGACTCTGCGCAGTGAAGGCACCTACGGTGATGGTCGCCGACCCGACGGAGTCGAGTTCGGCGAGGATATTCGGGAAGATCTCGCCCGACGCGATTTCACCATCAACGCGATGGCTCTCGATTCCGAGTCGGGTGAAGTCATCGACCCCTTCGGCGGTCGTGAAGACCTCGCTGCAGGGGTCGTTCGAGCGGTTGGCGATGCGGTCGAGCGGATGTCAGAGGATGGACTGCGGATCATGCGAGCCTTCCGCTTCCTGAGCGGTGGCACGCTCGGCTATCGCCGCCTCGATTCGGATCTCAGTGCGGCGATTCGAGAAAACGTCGCGATGCTCGACAAGGTCTCCGCAGAGCGGAAATGGGCGGAGTTGTCGAAGATCCTGCAAGGACAGAACACGAATCGGATTCTGGCTGAGATGGATTCACACGGAGTTCTCGCCAAGGTCTTGCCGGAGACAATACTGCGGCTCGAAGCGGACTTCTCTGGCACAGCTCGGGTCGACCTCGCCATCCTCTGTTCGAATGACCTCAGGAGCGGAGCCGACCTCGCTTCGCATCTCAAGGGACTGCTCCGCCTCTCGAATGATGAAGAGGCGACAATCGCATTCGTCCACGAATTGCATTGTGATTCACTGCAAACCGACCAAGCGACTCTGCGCCGTTACAACGTAGCCCTCTCGGAATCGATGAAGGCCGAGGTCGTCGCTTACTTCGGCGCCGTGGGCGAAGCCTATGCGACGGCGGCGGCGGCGATTGCTCCGCCTCGCGTCGGCAACAATCCACTGGTCAACGGCAATCTTCTGATCTCGGCCACCGGCCTCGCCGCCGGCCCGCGTCTCGGCCGCCTCAAGGGCTGGTTGCATCGCCGCCAGATAGAGACCGACCTTGTGACTGCCGAGGAGGTGCTCGAGCTCTTGGATTCGATCGACTGGCGGGAAGATGAGTCAGAGAATTGGCCTACCCTCTGTTGGCCATGATATCGACCACTCACTGAGAGCATCTGCTCGTACTGCGGCCCCCCACCCCCAGTCAACGAACGAGCCGGCCCCGCGTCACCATGACTCAAGATTCTACGGAAACATCAAGCGATTTTGGATGGATCCGAAGAATCCGATTATCAATCCAAGCGGAATCATATGGAATCGTCAACGCGAATAGCGAGCGGGTTACTCACGAGCGAAGTCGCGGCGGGGGGGCCGCGACGCCTCGGATTCAAGGATTTTTCAAAGTTCGTTGAGCATCTCGATGTACTCTTCGACATTGAGGAATTGATTCTGGTCGAAATCGTGGGGCTTGACGATGATGCACCAGCCATCGCCGTAAGCCTCATCGTTGACGAGGTCCGAATTATCCTCGACATCGCCGTTAAGTTCGAGAACCTTGCAGGGGAATGGCGCATTGATCAGGATGCGGTCGTTGATGGTGCGGACGGTGATGAGCAGGTCGCCCAGTCCGATTTCGTCACCAGCCAATGGCGGCGCTACTGAAGACAATTGCTCGTCATCAGCATCTTCGTCGACATCGAGGGTGAAATTGCCAGATTCCTGAGGATGAGGGAGAACGACGCGGACGATGTCTCCGTATTCGGCTCGAAGGAATTCACTCAGACCGATCTTCACATGAATCTGATCTTCTTCGTGCTTGCTTCTACTCTTGACGTCGAATGGTTGCAACCATAGATGTTCAAGGGTGTAAACGCGGTCGTGGGCGATTCCAAATTCGGCATAATCCGACTCTGACATGATTATCTCCGACCGCCCCGCTCTTGGCGTCGGATTTGAATGATTCGCTCGTCGGATTTGCTCAGTCCTCGCCACAGCGAGAGATTAACAACGGAGCCAATCCTCGGTAAACTGAGGCGTGGGGATGGACTTTCAGGAGACCGAGGAACAGAGCATGATTCGCGAGATGGTCCGCGACTTCGCCGAAGAGGTGCTCGCACCGACCTGCCTGAGTCGTGACCGCGAACAACGTCCGCCGCTCGATGAATGGGCTGCATTCTGCGAATATGGCTTGCAAGGTGTCACGATTCCAGAGGAATTCGGAGGTAATCCGGTCGATGACATCTCAGAAGCGATCATAGTTGAGGAACTCGCTCGCGTCGACCCTTCATTCGCAGTGATGTTCTGCGTTCACGTAGGCCTCTGCTCCAAGACCATTGCTCTACACGGTGACGAAGACCAGAAACAACGCTATCTGACACGACTTGCAGCGGGTGAGATTGGCGCCTATTCGCTCTCGGAAGCAGGTGCCGGCACCGACGCGGCAGCCCTCAGCTGCCGCGCGAAAATCAGCGAAGACGGCACGCATTATGTGCTCAACGGCGAGAAGATGTGGGTCACGAATGGACAGAGCGCGGAGATTTACGTGCTCTTCGCGAAGGATGTAGACCACCCCGATTACGGCGTCAAGCGGCACGGCGGGACGACGGCGTTCATCGTCGATTCGAGCATGGAAGGATTCAGCGTCGGCAAGAAGGAAGACAAACTGGGAATTCGCTCGTCCGACACCTGTGCGCTGCTCCTCGAAGACTGCAAAGTGCCGGTCGAGAATGTGCTGAATGGTGCCGGGAAGGGTTTCCCGATCGCGATGAATGCCCTCGACAATTCGCGTATCGGAATCGCCGCTCAAGCGCTTGGTATCGCGCAAGGAGCATACGAGTCAGCTCTGAATTATGCACACGAGCGGCAGGCTTTCGGAAAGGCTATCGCCCAGCATCAGAGCATCGGTAATTACCTCGCCGACATGGCGACACAGACCGAGGCAGCGCGTCTCATGGTCTACAGGGCGGCGTGGGCCAAGCAGCGTCATTACGAGGAGGGTGCACCGCGCCATTCGCTGGAAGCGAGCATGGCGAAATTGTTCGCCGGCGACACGGCGATGTGGGTTGCTGAGCGGGCGGTTCAGGTGCTCGGCGGATATGGTTACACGACCGATTTCCCGGTCGAGAGATTCTTCCGCGATGCGAAGATCACACAGATCTACGAAGGCACTCAAGAAGTCCAGCGCATCGTCATCAACCGCGCAATCGCTCCTTAGATCAAAGTGGATTCCCGCGACGCGATCGAGGATTTTCATCTTCGGAGTAATCGAAGACGATATCGTCGCTGATTCCTGTTACCATCAGCGTGAAACGCCGCAAACTGACTGAGACCAAACGCTTCCGTTAGTTTGGTAAATTCACTCACGACTCGTCCTGTGAAACTCCGAGTCAATGCTAAGAATATCACTCAGCGATGGCTTCGACCGCTCGCGCAGGGCGCACTGGTCACTCAATCCAAGCGTAGCCGCGCTGGCCCTCGAGTTTGCCCTCGCCGCCGATCTCAATCAGGGCGAACTCGCCGGTCGGCTTGACCACCGAGCGCTTGCGGCTGCCGCGGTGCAGAGCCTCATAGACCGTCTTGTTGATTGGAGTGCGAGCCGAGAGACGCTCGAAGAGATGGAAGCGGCTGGCAATCTCCCGCCATTCCGGCTGAACCACTCCTTCGAAGACCTTGGCCTTGGCACCTGAGCCATAGCCGCAGAGGCCGACGTGCTTGCCTTCCATCTCGACATCGTCGAGATAGTCGGATTCCATCGTCGACATCAAGGCGAGGAAGATGGAACCGGTGTACTGGTTGCCGATTAGGCTCGAAGCGCGCTGAGTCTTCTCGATTCGGCGCTCGACGAATTCCTTGAAGGCATCAGTCTTCGAAATCAGTCTGCGATACTTGTCGTTGGCTAGCTCGAACTCCTCGAGACCCGCCGGCGTATCCTCGAAGTCCTCGGGAAATGGCTCCGGACCGATCTGCTCCAACACCCCATCCCACATCGGCAGATGCCTGCGGTCATGGCGGAAGACGTCGGGGAACATGCGCTTGCCTTGGAATGCGTAGGGCAGGTGGACGATGATTCGATTCCACTGTTCTGTGAGGATCTCGTCTTTCGCCGCGTCGTAGCGACCAGCGCGAATGGCCTTGGCTCGGAAGTCGATGAAAGCGGTCTTAACCGATTCCGAATAACAGCGGTTGGAGAATGCACCATCGAAGACTGGAGTGTCCTTGTGGATCTTCAGCGTGTGCTCCTCGAAGATGATGTGATCCTTCTTGCTCGACTTGGGCAGAATCTTCAGGATTCGCTCCAGCAAGCCACTTCTCAGCTTCTCACCGGACTCTTCGGCGAGGTCGAGGACGTTTTCGACGACGGTCTTGATTTCGACCTCGCGGCGTGGCTTGAAGAAGTCGTGAACGGGCATCGTCGAGACTCCCCAGATGTCTGGGATCTCGATGAGGCGCGGATTGTGGCGGATCAGAATCGCGCCTCCACCGGCTCCTTGGGTGTACTCACCAGCGGAGCCGAGGTCATACTTCGCATTGTCAGCGAAGACGACGATTCCGATGCGGTCCTCGTCTTCGCCCCCGCGCGCGACCCAATCGAGGGTATTGTGCATGGCATCGACGGCGCCGATGCAGGCGAAGGTCAGGTCGACGACGTCGCAATTACGGAAGCAATCCTTGCCGAAGCGTGCTTGGTAGCACTGCTCGAGCATATCCAAGATGTAAGTCGCAGTCGGCTTGGAGCCATCGAGGGCGGATTCCGTACCGAGATAGAGGCGACCAATCTTCGATGGCTCGAGGCAGTTGCGGTCGATCAAGCGTCTGCAGGCATTGGCGCCCATCGTCGCGGTATCCTCGTGCACATCGGGGATTGCCATCGCAGTGAGGCCCAATCCCTTGTTCAATTTACCATAGTCCGCGCCGCGGAATTCGGCGAAATCCTTCATGTCGAAGTATAATCGAGGGAAGTGGATTGCAATGTCATCGATTCCGACGCCTGCCATGAGTCATCCTCCAGTAATGCGGCGCCATGAAAGTGGGGTTATCATGCCTTTGGCGTCATTTGTGCACCCGATGCAGAAGTGGAATCACATCACTGCGAGCCAGTCAATTCATTAACAGCGTCGAGGAGAGCCGAATTCGCCTCGAAATGGCTCGCCACCGGTGCGAGCACCTCTGCGAGGCCTCTCGCGACCGCCATTTTTGCGTCGAATGGGTGTATCGAGCCGTCTCCCACTGCTGCCACGAATGCATCGATATCGCTCCAGTACGACGGCTCGCCGAACTCAGGCTTGGGCTCAACCCGCAATTCTCCTGCGCCTGGCAGAACCACGAAGCGAGCGATTTCAAAGACTGCTGAATCATCGTTACCGACCTCAAGGAAGGCCTTGCGGAGTTTCTTCTCGATGCTCTTGGGAGTGTCGTGGAGCAGAATCGCGTTGTTCGGATCTGACTTCGACATCTTGTGATCGAAGGAGTCCATCCTACCCGCTCCCTTGCCCTTCAGACCCGAAAGCATCGGCGTGTGGATGCAGGTCGCTTTTGTCCAGCCGTTGCGGTCGGCGACCTCACGCATGTACATGTGCGCCTTGCGTTGGTCCATGCCTCCGAATGCGATATCGACATCGAGTTCGAAGATGTCCGCCGCCTGCATCGGCGGGTAAAAGAAGGCGGCGAGGTCGTCGTCTGAGGAATCTTCGTCTCGACCCATGATGCTGAAAGTTCGTCTGGCGCGCGCCAGACTCATGCCCTTGGCGCAGCGCAGAACCCGCTCCCAGTAAGCACCCGAATCCATCACTTCGCCGGCGCTGATGAAACGCAGTTGACCAGCGCCATCTCCCTCTTGGGGGGAGTCTAGCAGAGCTCGGAATACCTCGGTCAAGTATTCGCCCGCGATACCGATCTTCTCCATGTCGCTGCCGAACTTGTCGTTGACCCAAGCATGCCAGTCGGCGAGGAGGACGAGGACGTTGACACCCTCGGCGAGCATGTTGCGAATCGTCTCGGCCAGAATGACATAGCCGAGATGGGCTTTGCCACTCGGTTCAAGGCCGATATAGGCTCGAAGTACATCGTCTCCGCCGTGGCTGGGAGCGCCTGCGAGGACCGCAGCCACGTGCTCGACGCCGACGACCTCATCGACGTTCGCGAACATCCGCTCAAGCTTCGCGCGCGCCGCGGAATTGAGCGAAGCGAGCGGGTCGTCGGCAGCCATTCGGTCGCCTCAGGGGTTGAGCAGTTTGTTGAGTTTCTCACCGCGACCGAAGGCGCGAGTGTTGTCATTCGCTTCCAGCGCCTCTTCGATCTCAGTGATCATCGCCTGCGCCTGAGCCTCGATATCGGCCGACAGGTCGGAAGCCATCTTGATGAAATGATGAGCTGCGGATACGGCCGATTTCGCCTTTGAAGCCTTCTTGCCCCATTGCTTGGCCTTGTCGCCGCGCTGCTTGGAATTGTAGCCGGTCGCATCGTCGAGGAAAACGATCCAGCGGCGACGGCTGTCCATCGCAGTCTTCATCGCCTCGGGGTCATCGAAATTCGGCGGCACATTTCTGACATTGATGAAAAGTGCGCCTTTATCGTCATAGTGACCGTCGATTTCAACCATGATGTCATGAGAGCCGGCGAACGAGTTGTCACCAGAGGATTCGACATTCTCGAAATATCGACTTGCAAGCGCTGCCAATCCCCCTTCTGCACTCACTTGTTTGACAACTCCGCGCTTGACGTCGAATCTCTCCATGAGGCGCTGCGAGTCGCAACCCGTCTTGAATCCTGCCTCTCATCAGGCTTCACTTTCTATCCACGCAGAGGAGTGATTGAGTAAGGACTACCCTTTCCCCACAGACCTAAATCGATAGTCAATCTGCGACCCCCATGCGCAGCACTTTCTCGATGTCTCGAACCTTGCGCACCACTTCCTCGCTCGCTCCCGCCTCGCGGACTGGGCCTACCCCATCGGTGCTGGGCGGGCTGACCGTGCTGCTGCTGATGGCACCAAGTGTCTTCGCGGCCTCGGCGGTCGAACTGGGGCAGGGCATCAGTCTGTCCGACGAGGATCTCGGACTCTATGGCGTCGCTGTCGATGCGGATGGCGAGACCGCCATCGTCTTCGGCGCGCAGTCCTACCTGCGCGCTCTGGACGCTGCAGACCCGAGCCAGCAAGTCGAGTTGATCTGGCCTGGCTCGAACCAATTGCTCGACGCTGATTTCCATCCACAGGGTCAGACCGCGTTCATCGTCGGTGAAGGCGGTCTGGTGCTGCGCTATGCGAAGCAGGACCAATCGATCGAGAAAGCCGCCGCGGAGGCCAGCCTGATGTTCGCGGACCTGACGGCGGTAGCGTGGAACACCGGCGGATCGTGGGCTTACGTCGGGTCCAGTAGTGGCGAGATCTGGCGGCTTCGAGCCGATGCTGACGGAGGTGCGGAGGTTCACTCTCTGGCGGGTCTGGGCGAGAGTCCGATCATGGCAATCGACTGCCATCCAGCGATCATGATGTGCGTCGTCGCAGCGGCCATTGAAGGCATCGGAGTCATCGACCGAGACCACACTTTCACCTGGGTCGGAGGCACCGGCTACCCATGGACGGGAATCGAATGCCCGACAGCAGAAACGCGCTATTGCGTCGCTGTCGCCGATGATAGAATCGTCGCGATGATCGAGCTGGATCCGAACGATCTGTCGAAGGCGATTCCGGTCATCAACCAATTTCCAGACATCGACGCTTACTTCGTCGGAATCGAAGCCCAAGCCGGCGATCGGACCATCATCGTGACCACGCCAGCGGGCTTGATCGAACACGACATCAGCCGCAACGCATCCTACCCTTGGCTCGAACAAGGAGACGTGAACGACCTCAATGTCTCTGGCGACCGCATCGTTGGAACTTGGGGCGTGGGCGAGGACTCCGGTTGGCTGGTCACCAGCAGAGGCTGGATCGTTCCATACGCACCTCCTGCTGAGGGAGATCGAGGAATTCTCGACCTCTGGATAATACTCGGCATTCCGGCGGCGACGGGCCTGGTTCTGCTGACCATCGTCTACTCGATCTCACCGCGCTTCCGGAATTGGAGCACCGAGCGCTTCGGCAACGAAGAAGCGAAGCGAGAGTTGGCTCAAGAGAGGCGTCGAAAGCGCCGACGCTGAGACTCCAGACACCTCTGTCCGACGCGCCTCTCTATCCGCAGGGAACCTTCATTTGGGCTAGTCCGCGGGAGCGGACTGAAACAGATGCCGTACGAAGCCCTCGATTTCTACGATGTTGATTCCCTTCTGACAGAAGAAGAGAGGATGGTTCGCGACATGGTTCGCGACTTCGTCGACGAGGAGGTGTTACCGAAAATCGAGCAAGCCTGTGCAGATGGCGTCTTCCCTGATGAGTGGCGTGTCGCCCTCGGTGAGATGGGCGTGCTCGGCGCACCTCTCGAGGGCTACGGTTGCCCCGGACTCTCCTACACCGCATACGGTGTCATCTGCCGCGAGTTGGAGCGAGGGGACTCTGGTCTACGCTCATTCGCGAGCGTTCAAGGTTCATTGGCGATGTACCCGATCTGGGAATTCGGCAGCGAGGAGCAGAAGAATCACTACCTGCCGAAGATGGCGAGTGGCGAATGGGTCGGTTGCTTCGGATTGACCGAGCCGGATTACGGCTCGAACCCCGGTGACATGATCACCAAGGCAGAGGACAAGGGCGACCACTTCCTGCTCAACGGGGCCAAGATGTGGATCACCAACGGCACCATCGCTCAAGTCGCTATCGTCTGGGCAAAGCTCGACGGAGTCATCCGTGGCTTCATCGTCGAGAAGGGAGACGAAGGATTCTCGGCGCCTGAGATGAAGGGCAAACACTCGCTCAAAGCCTCGGTCACGAGCGAGTTGGTGTTCTCCGACTGCAAGATTCCGAAAGACCGAATCCTACCGGATGGCAAGGGCTTGAAGGGTCCGTTCTCCTGTCTCAACAACGCTCGTTACGGTATCGCCTGGGGGGCTGTCGGAGCGGCTCAGGCCTGCTTCGATTCAGCCAGAGATTACGCCGGAACCCGGATTCAATTCACTCATCCAATCGCCTCCTACCAATTGGTTCAGAACAAGTTGGCTTGGATGTTGCGTGAAATCACAAAGGCACAACTGCTCGCTTATCATCTGGCTCTGAAGAAGGATGCTGGGACTTGGATCGCCGAGCATATCTCGCTGGCGAAGATGAACAATGTCGACATCGCTCTCGATATCGCTCGAATGGCGCGGGACATCCATGGGGCGAACGGGATTCTGGACGAATACTGCATCATGCGACACATGGCGAACCTCGAATCGGTCAAGACCTACGAGGGCACACACGACATCCACAACCTGATTCTCGGGCGGCACATCACCGGCATTCAGGCCTTCACCCGTGAAATCTGAGTTGAGTCGTTTTTTTCACGCTGACTGGGAGGTGCGTTAAGGCCTGAGGGGTGACTCTTCGTTCGCATCGGGATTACACGACAATGAAATGTGAGTAGGCCCGCAAGGCTGCCCATGACTGCGGTTGACGATTGGCGATTCCCAGCCAGATTCGGCGAGGTAATCGGCATCTCGGACGGTGTCGTCGCACACTCGAACGCCTTCTCGACATTCGACTCGGGCGAGGAGGCTTCGCTGAGAACGAATGATGGAGAAGTCTACACCGGCGTTAAGTGGATGTGTGTTGAATTTGCCCGCCGATTCTGGTTCGTCAAGTACGGAGTCACATTCGGCTCAGTCGAGACGGCTGCGGACATGTGGGCTGAGACAAAGTCTGCTGGAAAACCCAACGGTGAATCTCGTGGGGTTGTCCCTCGCGAAAATGGTGGCTCGACAAAACCGCGGCGTGGGGATCTGTTGATTTACGACCGGGCTGAGCGCGATTTCCTTGGCGCTGGACACGTCGCGGTCATCGTCGAAGTGAAGGAAAAACGAATCAAGGTCGCTGAACAGAACTGGGACAATCGACCTTGGCAACTAGAGCGTTCAGCTCGTTATCTGTCTCTCACTGAAGAGGGGGGCGCCTACCGAATCACTGATGAAAATCCAATGCCCGATGGTGGCGAGCCGCTCGGAGAAGAAGTCATCCGCGGCTGGCTTCGCCTCGAGTGAAATCAGAAAATCAGAAACCCCTCCGGCAATCAAAGAAGATGTAGCACCGCTTCGAGAAAAACGGAAGGAATCTTTGGCTACCATCGAGGACGCTTGAAGTAACGAAACCGTTGCCGAATCCACCTTTGGTGGGTTGCCGAATCTTCATAGATGAGTCTCCGGTCGCGGGCCTGTCCAAGAGGCCGTTACATGACGATAGCAGTACTCCTCAAACAGGTTCCCGACACGACCGCGAAGATCACGGTCAGTGGGGGTCGTGTCGACGAGAGCGCCGTCTCAAAATGGTCGATGAGTCCTTACGACGAATACGCTCTCGAGTCCGCTCTGCAACTCAAGGATTCTGGCGGTGAAGACATCGTCGTCATCACCGCCGGGCCGGCACGCTGCGAGAAGCTCCTGCGCGATGCTGCTGCGGTCGGTGCCGATAATCTGGTTCACGTCTTGGTCGAGAACATCGGTGCTCTCGACTCGACTCAAGTCCAAGCACTTCTGGCTGCTGCTGTGACAAACAGCGGCGCTGAGGTGGTCTTCTGCGGCAAGCAGGCCGCTGACACCAACGCTGGCTCGACTGGTCCGGGCGTTGCCGAACTCCTCGGAGCTGCCTGCGTCACGCTGGTCTCGAAAGTCTCCGCCGATGGCGATGGCTACACCGCTCTTCGGCCAAGTGCGGCCGGCAGCGAGCGAGTCGCAGTCTCAACACCTTGTGTCTTCGCTTTCGACAAGGGCCGAACCGAGATGCGCCGACCCAATGTCCGTGGCATCATGATGGCCAAGAAGAAGCATATCGAGACTCTGACAGCGGGCGATCTCGGCGTCGATCTCGGAGCTGCATCAGTCACCATCATTTCACACTCACCACCGGCCGAGAAACCTCCAGGACAGAAGTTCGAGGGAGCTGATTCGGTCTCGACGGTTGTGGGCAAACTTCGCGATGAGGCGAACGTGATTTGAGGGGGGTTTGCTATGGAATTCACAGTTATTGCAGAATCTACAGGAGGCTCACTCCACTCGACAACCGCACAACTCGTGGGCGCTGCCTGCGCTCTGGGCGGGTCTCCAACGGTCGTGGTACCAGGTGGGATTGGGGCTGAAGAAGCCGCGACAATCGCTGGTGTTTCGAAGGTCGTCTCAATGGTTGGCGACTGCTTCGGTTCCTTCGACGGCGGCGCATGGGCTAGCGCTCTGGCGCCACAATGCGCCGGTGTCGTCTTGGCGGCTGCAACTCCTATCGGACGCGAGGTTGGGGCTCGAATCGCAGCCAAGCGCGGCGTTGCTATCGTTCAGGATGCGACCGCTCTTGCGGCTGGAATCACCATCACTCGCCCAATCTACTCGGGGAAGGCGGTCGAGACTTCAACGATTTCAGGAGATTGTGTCATCACCCTGCGCTCAAATGCATTCGAGGCTGCGGGTGATGGTGGCAGCGCGCCGATCAACGTGGTTGACCAGAGCGCTGATGTCAGTGTTGCAGTCAAGGAAGCCATCGCCAAGGCCAGCGAGAGACTCGATGTGGCCGAGGCGAATATCATCATCTCCGGAGGCCGAGGATTAGGTTCCAAAGAGAACTTCATTCACCTCGAAGAGGTCGCCGATATGATTGGCGCAGCGGTCGGCGCGAGCCGAGCCGTCGTCGATGAATGGGGTCTGCCCCACCGCATGCAGGTCGGCCAGACCGGCAAGACGGTGACGCCCTCGCTCTACATCGCGGTCGGCATCTCTGGCGCCATTCAGCATCTCGCTGGAATGCGCTCGAGCAAATACATAGTCGCCATCAACAAGGACCCTGAGGCGCCGATCTTCGGAGTCGCGGACTACGGAATCGTCGCGACTTGGGAAGAGGCTGTGCCAGCCCTCAAGGCTGCACTCGCTGCTCTTTGAAATGCGATATTCGGGCTGTTCAAAACGGGACAGTGTTCAAGTTGAACACAAGTGTTCGGTGAAGCGTGGCAGATGACTCGTTATTCGCTTCGCCGCAAGTGAGAGTGGCAATCGGTTTAGTATTCGTCATAGGAATTCTCACCGGACTTTTGCTAGCCAATTCGATCATCGGTGATATTCCTGAAATCACCGACGCCGATGGTGACGGCATCGCCGACAGATTCGACATCGAACCCAGCGGAGATGCCGGCCTGACTTTCTCTCTCATTGAGATCATTCACGGGCAATCGACCGAGGACCGCTCGTTGACGCTGATTCTCGGCTATAACGATGGCAATGATCAGTCCGGAACGCTCGCCGGACAGGTCTGCAGCCTCAATTTCACAGTTGCAGCGAACACTTCGGTGACTCGCCCGACCCACTCCTGCGCCTTCCAAGTGGACGACTACGGCCGCCGCTCGGTCTCCTTCGAATATCGTCTGTTCGAGACGCTTGCTGGCGGCGTCGACGACGGGGTCGAAGTTGCGTGGGACCTCTTTCCCGGTGCCGACGCCGATAACCCGTGGGGAACCAATGCCACTGTTGACCCGATGGTTCTGGCCAATGGCGTGAGGATCGTGTTGGATGGCATGTCTGATGGGGATGCTTGGGAGAATAACGCACGAACCGTGTGGATGGCTTCAAGCAATATTTTCATTGAATGTGAAGATTGCGACTGAAACTGAATGAACCTCTCGCGGCTCACAGAATTCGCACTGTGGTGATTGACGTCACACTTGCTCCACGGTCGTCGGTGACGGTCAATTCGAAGGAATGCACACCCTTCGGGAGTCGGACATTGAGTTGTGGCGTGTGTCCGATGACTCGACCCTTCGCATCTTGCCAAGCCCAGGATTCGATGCTGCCGTCAGGGTCGTACGACCTGCTGCCGTCGAGCAGAATGGTTGCTGTCCCGTCATCGTCGGCTTCGGTGGTTTTCTCGTCGCCCGCGTCGGCGATGGGTGGCAGATTGATAGCGCGGGCGGAAGCGCTGAGGTCTTCGAGCAAGTCGGCCTCGACACTTGGCGCTTCTGTGAGAATCTCCATCTCCTCGTCCAGCGCCCCCATCAGTTCTGCTGTGTCGGCAGCCATTTCTGGTGGTGCGTCGGCGGCCTCGAGTTCTTCTTCCGAGAGGCCGCCGGCATGGGTATCGCCAGCTGGTCTGAGTTCTTCATAATTGAAATTCTCATCTTCTGGAAGTCTCGGTTCTGAGTCAGGGTCGAGGATGACAATCGGTGCTGGAGATTGGCCCGCGGGCGCTTCGCCCAAGGCGGCTATCGTGCCATTGTCGAGGTCTAGCAAGTGAGTGACGAGTCCGGTGTGCTCGAATGACCAGATGATCTCGCCCACGGCGGTCATTCGGATTATGTTGAACCATGATGCGACGAGCAGGTCATCTTCCCACGGAATGATACTGCTCGTCGAGTAATCGAGTCTGGCAACCTCTTCGTAACCCTTCGAACCAACCTCGAGACGAATGATGCTGCCATCGAAGCAGCCGACCAGTGCTCCGGTTTCAGTCGGTAGCAAGGAAGTCGTTCGGGATGGAAGTTCTGTGGTGTGAATGAGTCCATTCTGTGGATGCCAACATTCCAATCGATTCTCGGGTCGCTCATCGAGAGCCATTCCGAGTGAATCGCGGCAGACCATCAGCACACCATCGTGACGGAATTCCATCCGAGAAATCGTCTCGACATCATCATCGGCGGCCGCTGAATCATGCAGCGTACCTCCGTTCTGGTCAATGATCAGCAATCGCCCATCCGAGAGGGCGATTGCGGTCACCGAACCGTCTGCATTCGAAGCGAGTCCGGTGACCTCACCATGGACTTCGCGCCCCAGTATCTCGCCTTCAGAGGACATGTGCGACACAGCGCCTGCACCGTCAGCGAGCAACACCCCGTCGCCCGAGCCGACAATGATCTCGCAGCCAGCAGCCACATCCACAGTCCACTTTGTTTCACCTTGCAGAGCCGTCACACCATCTAGGCTCGTCGCAGCCACCACAGAATCACCAGAAGCGACCAGCCCGATGACCGAACTGCCGAATTCTGAAACACCCAACAAGTCACCCTCACTCTGGAAGACAAGCAGTCTACCCGAGGAAGTACCGACCGCGAAACATGCCTCGGGCAGAGCACAGGCCGAGAGCGGCGCCTCATCCAATTCGATGAGCGAGACGCTCTCGATACTAGGCAGCACGAAGCCTGAACGAGCCACCGTCGTTTTCATTCTGTCGCGCGCACGAGCCGGAAACGAATCGTGCCATTTCGCTGATTATCGACGCATGCAATTTCGCATATTTTGGGAATCTCAGAAAAATTCGTCACGCACACGTCACGCTTTGGCCGAATCCTTCCGCTTCTCCTCGAGAGCGGTGAGATAATCCGCATCGATTCGGCCAGCAACATATTTCCCATCGAAGCAAGAACAATCGAAATTCACCAAATGTTCACCACCAGCACCGAGACAACACTCGACGAGATCATCGAGATGCTGATAGATCAGCCAATCAGCGCCAATCGCTTCAGCGATCTCGTCGACAGTTCTGTTGTAAGCCACGTACTCATGCTTCGCGGGCATGTCGATCCCGTACACATTCGGATGCACGACGGGGGGAGAGGAGGAGGCGAAGTAGACGTGTTTCGCGCCAGCTTCACGAGCCATTTCGACGATTCTTCGACTGGTGTTTCCGCGAATGATGCTATCATCGACGATGAGCAGCGTCTTGCCTTCAAATTCAGCTTGAATCGTATTCAATTTCTTTCGCACTGAATCCTTCCGCATCTCTTGCTCCGGCATGATGAACGTGCGACCGATGTAGCGATTCTTGACGAAACCCTCGCGGTACGGAACCCCTAATTCCCGCGCCAACTCAAGTGCGGCAATCCTCCCGCTATCGGGTACTGGGATGACAGCGTCGATTTGGTGATCGGGGTGCTCTACTGCGATTCGTTGGGCTAGTTTCTCCCCCATCTTGAGGCGCGCCCCGTGAACTGACACTCCATCCATTCTGGAGTCCGGCCGTGCGAAATAGACGTGTTCGAAGATGCACGGTCGATGAGTCGGAGAATCGTGGCAGACTCTCGCGCTCGTCGCCCCGTCCATGCGCACGATCACGACTTCCCCTGGTAGGATGTCGCGCTCGAACTCGAAGTCGAGAGCCTTCATCACCACCGATTCGGAGGCGATGATTGTCTCGGTGAAGCCGTCGACCTCGCAGGTTCCCATGCACAGTGGCCGGATGCCGAATGGGTCCCGGAAAGCGACGATTCCCCATCCGGTGATCATGGTGACGACCGAGTACGAGCCCTCGACTCGGTCGTGAATGGCGGTGACCGAGCGGAATATGTCCTCTTCGCTGAGCGCCGATAGGCCACCGGCGCGGCCGTTGACGCAGCGCTGGATCTCGGCCGCGAGCAGGTTGAGCAGCGCTTCGCTGTCCGAGCTCGTGTTGATGCGCCGATGGTCCCGCTCGAGCAAGCCGGCGATGATATCCTCTGGATTGGTCAGGTTGCCATTGTGCGCAAGGCTGACCCCGAAGGGCGAATTGGTGTAGAATGGTTGGGCTTCTGCGGCGGAGGATGAGCCCGCGGTGGGGTAGCGAACGTGGGCGATTCCCATCGAGCCTTCCAGATTCTTGATGTGGCGAAGACGGAAGACATCGCGGACCAGTCCATTTGCGCGGCGGTGCGAGATGTTGTCGCAGTCACTCGTGACGATACCCGCCGCATCCTGTCCACGATGCTGCAGAACCAGCAGTCCGTCATACAGAGTCTTGCCCACTTGGGAGTCAGGATGCCCGACAAGGCCGATGATTCCGCACATCGGGTATCATGCCTGCCTGAGAGGAGAGGGACTTAGCCATTTCCGGCTATCCAACGTTCATTTCTTCGGTGGGTAAGCCAGCGAGCGATTGCGCTTGCTCCAGCGGAACTTGCGCTTTCGGGCGGTGACACCATAGCCGCACGAAGCGCATCGGCGCTTCTGCTTGTGGTAGGAATGCTTGCCGCAGCGGCGGCAACGGATGTGGGTGGACTTCTGCCTCTTACCCATGCTTGGAGTACCCTTTGACATGATGACCACCTGTTAGGACAGCGCGGCGACCGACCGGCGTGTTATGAGCGTTATGCACGCAAATGCCGAGCCCCATGATGCGAGAGGGGCGAGCATGAGTGAGCGCAGTCATCGACCCCAAGGGGTCGCTCAGTCGTCGATAGAAGCCAGTAGGGGGTCCTCTGCTGGACGCGGGAAGGTGATTCTCAGCATCTGCAAGGTACCGACTGCGAAGAGCAGAGGCAGGAACAGGAACAAGGTCGAGAATCCGAAGTCAAGCCAGAGGAATAAGAGACTCTTGAAATTGTCCAGGAAACTCTTGAAATTATCCAGTTCGAAGAGATACATACTGCCAGTATCTTGGCCCTGACCAGCGACCACCCCTAGCATCAGAACCGGTCCTAGGAGGAATATGATTGAAGCGAGAATCGGTATAATCGGCCGATGGTATTCATTGAATGTCGCCAGCAGATGAATCAGGAAGCAGAAACTCACCGTCACCATACCTACACCGATGCACGTCGCCACATTGATTGGTTCCTCAATGAGGAACGAGAGCATCTCGATCATTCCACCTCACCTCCGAGATTGCGCCGAATCATCTCGGTAACCATCCTGCTCTCGCGTTCGTCCAGCGGCGCGATCTTGGGCATTCGAGGTGTCTTCCGCTCGGTGTATCGAACCACCTGAACGTGGAGACAGATGGTCGCAGCCATGCTGGCGAGGACAATCAGTCCGAGGAGGATGAAGAAGGGTTCCGAGATGATGAATTCGTAGAACCACATCCTCGACATCAGAAACCAGGCCGCGATGACCAGAGCCCATCCAGCGGTGACGCTGCGCGGCCTGTTCCTGCCGTAGACCGAAGAGCCTCTGATAATCATCAGCGAGCCCAGCAGAGCGAGAACGATCCATGACAATGAACCGATCAAGACATCGAGATATTGATCTCGCAGATCCCATCGGCAGTGGTACAATCTCTGGCACTCAGCATAACCGGGTTCGAAGGCGAGCAGCGGTTCGGGCAGGAAGACCATCAGAGCGAGGCCGAGCGCGCCCAAGGGCCAGCCGAAGCGACTGCGCTTGAAGGAAGGACCCATCCGCCCCATCGAGAAGGCAGCGAGCACCAGACTGAGACCCATGAGAACCTGCATCCCCCACGTCAGCATGAAGCGGGGTGGCGGTGTCTGATTCTTTGAATTGACGGCTGAGACCGGTCGACTTAGCCCCTAAAGGGGGCTTGAATCGGCTCGACACAATCATATACGGGTCATAGGTGGGCGCGTCGTCGCAAGACAGTGAGGTGCTAAGCAATGGTCAAGATGCCACGCAAAGTGATGCGCTACAGTCCATCGGCTGGCAAGCATACTCTGCACGCTGTCGAGCGCGTCAAGAAGCGACGCGCGAGCGAATTGAAGTGGGGTCAGCGTCGCTTCCGTCGAGTCACTGCAGGTTACCGCGGTTTCCCTCGACCAAAGCCGAGTGGCGAGAAGCCAACCAAGCGCGTCAACCTCCTTTACCGCTGCTCCGAGACGGGCAAGGCACACCAGCCAGCATCGCAGCGCGCCAAGAAGTTCGAACTCATAGAGAGATGATTGAGGGGTCACCATGAGCAAAGCGAATTTTCTACGAGTCACATGCGTCGACTGCGGAAATGAGGCGATCATCTTCGAAAGGGCGTCCACACACATCGCCTGCTCAATCTGCGGAGCGACTCTGGCCAAACCGGCAGGCGGTAAGGCTCAGCTCTCAGGTAGCACAATCGTAGACGTCCTCGAGTGAAGGGGGCTGACGATTGGCTGGCGATTCAGAAGAACCGTGGCCATCTGAAGGCGAACTTCTGGTTTGTACTGTCAAGAGCGTTCGAGAGAACGGCGCTTACCTGAACCTCGATGGTTATGGCGAGCGCGAAGGATTCGTCTTCATCGGCGAGGTCGCCGCCGGCTGGGTTCGCAGTATCAGGAACCATCTGCGCGTCGGTCAGCGCGTCGTTGCCAAAGTCATCGGTGTGCGCCGCGACCGACGGCGGGTCGACCTCTCGATCAAGTCAGTCTCGGCCGAGCGGCGCAAGGATACGCTGCAATCCTGGAAGAACGAGATGCGCGCTACGCAGATTATGAAGGTCGCAGCCGAGCGCGTCGGCTGGGATGAAGCGAAGACCGCCGATATCTCAGACGAGATGATGGAGATCTTCGGCGGTCTCTACGGCGCTTTGGAAGAGTGCGCCATCTCTGAAACTGCTCTTTCCGACAACGGCTTCAGCGGCGACTGGATGGCCGTTGTCACCGAATTGGCCATCGAGAACATCGTCCCACCTTTCGTCGAGATTCGCGGCCAATTCGACATCGAAGTCTGGGGACCGAGCGGTGTCAACGCAATCCGCGATGCCCTCCTCGCAGCAGAAGCCTGCGCAAAGGGCATCGAAGAAGCAACACTGACTTGCCATTACGACGGCGCCCCACATTACCGCATCGACATCAAGGCGCCTGATTACGAGGTGGCCGAATCGTTGTGGAAGAACGCTCAGGTCGCAGCGAGCGAAGCGATAGCGGCGGTAGATGGTTCAATCGACATCGAACGGATGTGAAGCAGCATCAAGCATGCTACAACTTCAAAGACCTCTGGAAGGGGCTTTGCAGAACGAGGATTGGGATGGCTCGGACGAGACTTCAGAAATGTACGGCCTGCGGCGAATATGGCCTAGGCGAGGAATGCAAGGATTGCGGTGGAAAAATGATTACTGTCGCACCTCTGAAATTCTCGCCGCAAGATGCTCAAGGAGCGCGGCGAAGACAGCGCGAAAACGCTGGAAGCGACGAGTGGATCGAGAAACTCCCGACTCCTCGCAAGGGGGATGAGGAAGAGTGAATCGGACTCAGATGCATTGGTTGATCGACGACGGACTTCCCCAACACGTGGCTCTCTTGGAGGCTGTGCCCGGCGTCGGAAATGTCGGAAAACTGGTTGTCGATGCGCTTGTTGAGAAGCACCCTTCGACACTCATCGCGAGAATCCTGCACCCAGAAATGCCTCCACATTCGACACTCGATGACAATGGTCTGCTGGTTCCTCCCTCGATGATGGTTCACCGTGTGATGCTACCCGATGGGCGTTATGTGGTGACTATCGGCGGCGATTTTCAACCGATGACCGCCGCCGGCCAACACGAGGTCGCTGAAGCGATTTTGGGCGTTGCCAAGGCCGGCTCGACTCCACAATTACTGGTGCTGGCTGGTCTGGCTGCAGATGTCGAGGACAAGGATGTCCACGTCATCTGTGCTGATGCGGCGGTGCGGGCGAATCTGGAAGCGAATGACATTCCTGTATCACGCGAGCAGCCCGAGGCTGGGATGATCGGTGTTGCTGGGCTGCTCGTCAGCCTCTCGCCGATTCACGATGTACCGACCGTGGCGCTGGTCGCTGAGACTGTTGGTGCCAGCGCCGATGTTCAAGCGGCCGACCGTTTGGCGAGATGGATCGAGGAAGCCTTCGCCATGCCCCTCGACCTCGACATCGATACCACAGAGGAGACGGCTCGCAAATTGCTCGCGAGCATCGAGGTCTCGGGCAGTCTCGAGGAGCATCTCGGATTAGGCGCCGAGTCTGATGACTTCTACGTCTGATTCGACTCGATGCTCATAGCGTGGGGAGACTCATCCGCCACTTGAGACGACGACGAGTTCGAGGCGGATGTCTTCGCTGATGACCGATGTGTGCGGGACGATTGTTTGACCCAGAACCGCGAGCACGGTCGATGGAGCAATCGACAAGCGCTCGAGGACTTCTGAGATCGTGATCGCCTCCTCACTCTCGACAACTAGGACCTCGTCGCCATGCTCGACCTCGATTCGCATGCTCGGTGGGTGGCGAGTCAGACTTATGACCGAATCGCAGGTGGCGGGCACGCTGCCGAGATCGCATAGCCCGGTATTGCGGTGGATTCGAAATCCACTGTCCCTTGGACTCGGGGGTTCAAATCCCTCTCTCGGCGCCATAAAATCGGTTTCAAGCTGGAGCTGAGAATGGATTTGAATCCGGTGCAAAATGGACAAAATGGAGCATCACGGCCGCTTGCGCCGACGGTTGAGGGCGCTTCATTCTGAAGTCGAATTAAATCCGAATGAACGCTCTCAGCCAAGCGAAATCTGTGATTTCGCGCTACTGAAATACCAACTCTCATTCAGAAAGCCGGCAACTCATCATTCGCCCTGAGATGAACAACCTTCGAAGAGGGCGACAACTTCACTTGAGCCCTGCCCCCAAACTCACCGATCGTGCCGTTCAGAATCGCAACCTCATCGCCACGCTCGACAGAGGCTGCGGTGATTGGAATACTGCCTCTGAAGGCGACTACACTGCAAACGCCGCTCTGGTCGAGAAGCGTCACTGCCCATCGCTTGACATCGACACCATTCGGAATCGCGTCTATCGACCAGACGCGGCCGACGACATTGACTTGAGTGACGATTTCGACGATCGGGGCTTCATCCTCATCGTCGGTGATGACGACTTCTGATTCCTCATCGAGCAGCAGCTCGATATTGCCCCGCCAGATTCCTGGAATCGCATTCTTGACACGGACTCTCGCCCCATTGGCGATAGCCCGAGAGATATTCGTTGGATTCTTGCCATAATTGGGTTTGACGACCGCCTTGTCGTAGCCCTCTTTGAGGTCGAACCTGAATGTGATGATACCCTTCTCATCGAATTCGGGTCCGCGCAGAAGACCGACATTCCCCACTGCGTCAACCCGCGAGACGATCTCGGCGAACGGTGTGATCGGCCATGCGTGTCCGAAGCGCTCGATTCGGCGCTCGAGAGGCAGGTCGAGGTCATGCTCGACATTCTCACACAAGCCGCGATAATCGCATCTGATGCACCTCGCATTCGGGTCGGGGTCGGTAGGAGGGTCTGCTGCTTTGCCGCCCTCCTCGAAGATCCGCAGAGGGGCGGGTTTTGTCGGGCAATCCGCCTCGCTCGGATCGCCCGCACGCAATTTCTGATACAACTCTTTGAGCTCTTTCTCGTAGTCTTTCAATTCACTTTCAGTCGGTTTTCGGATCACTTTCACAGTGCCTGTTCCGAGGTACCAGACTTCGAGTCCTTCGACATCCTCAGTGTGGTCGTGAGTCTCCCACCAGAGCCAAGCATAGAGTCGCAGTTGCTCGATATAGTCGCCTGAACGGTCGCCTTTTCCGATGCTCGCTTTGATGTCTATGATACGTATATTCCCATTCCATCGATAGATCATATCGTATTCACCCTGGAACCATCCGTCGGGGTGGCACGTCGCTTGCTTGAACTGCCCAGCATCGGGGTCAACGAACCACGGTCGCGCCAATTCCCAAGCCTCGCACCAAGTCACTTCGCCGGAACTTCTCGCCGCCTTATGTGGTGTGTTCCAGATGAGAGGGAAGCCATCAGGAGCTGGTGAATCGGGCCGAGCCTCGCCTGCTCTCCATGCCTCCAGCATCGGCCCGCCATTCGCTTCCAAGCAACCCTCAACCTCGTCGAGGTGCATGCGTATTCCGGCAGCGATCATAACTCGACATTCGTCCTCGTCAGCATCCTCGATGCTGCCGCTACGGTTCTTGGTGATCTTCCAATTGTGAACCGCAGCCTCCCAACAAGCATCGAAGTGGAAGTCGAGGCGCGCGAGCGCCCACGTCTCGAGCGCCTCGCGTGAATCCGGCCAATCACCTTCAGGCCGCGCATCGAGCCGCTGGGCGAGCCAATTCGTGGTGTCGTCGTAGTCGGGATCCTTGTCCGCTGTGAGCGGAGAGGTGAGGAGTGTGGTGGAGTCTGGAGCGATGAGGACTGGCGATTCCTGCATTATGCGCGAAAGGCATGCCTCAGCGGCATTTCCACGGATGATCACAGGTGGCATCGGACCCTTCAGACCATGCCGATAGGCGTAGAACCACTTCCGCGGACACGAGGTCCAGAGATTGGTCTGCGAAGCCGAAAGCCTTCGATATGGGTCGATGCCTGTGCCGGCTGCATCAAAGGTCCGCACGGGCATACCCAACTACTTGCTGCGAGGGTACATGAACTCGACTGCGAGACTATTGAATTCATTCATTCTCTGATTGAATGAATCCGATGACGGCCCAAACTTTATGATAGATTCCGTGAACGGTAGAGAGATGATGGAAGGAAGCCATACCGAGAGACCTGCTAATATGATGCCATTCATGGATGCCATGAAAAGTGGAGTTTCGAACTCTTTTAAATTGGAGGGTCGCGCTACGCGTTCCGAATATTGGTGGTTTGTCCTGGGTGGCATTATCTTCCAAATGGTATGCACAATTGTAGCAACACAGGCAGTCGCAGTTTTAGCACTATTACCCTTTGTACTTATTCCAGCAGCGATTACTCTGGTTGTTCGAAGACTTCATGATGTTGGGAAATCGGGTTGGTGGTTCTTCATTGGTTTAATCCCCCTTGTTGGAGCGATTTACTTAATTTACCTCTTCGTTCAAGAGGGCGATTCTGGGGAAAATATGTATGGATCAGTTCCAACAAATATGCTTGAATAATTGTTTTACGAAGTATATACCGATAAACATCGCGGAATGAACACCGAAGGATGATTCATTCATCGCGGTCGGCGCCGTCGAGGTAGACGACAGT
>Ga0208879_1000608_pt1 | contig 36385 bp, 40 predicted proteins | sample Knorr_S15_td_Bot_FD_185605 | JGI IMG/M metagenome (GOLD analysis project Ga0208879, IMG submission 185605) | Marine microbial communities from Southern Atlantic Ocean transect - Knorr_S15_td_Bottom_ad_5009_LV_A (SPAdes) (version 2) | ecosystem: Environmental > Aquatic > Marine > Oceanic | place... | reverse complement strand
CGCGTGGAGAAATATAGGGAGAAAAAAAGGAAGTGCAAGAAGAGAAAATTCTCCCCAAGCTATCCACTATATATTCGCTGCCGTATTAACGCGATTTCGTCCACCAGAATTTCAGAAACCTCGAGTTCTTTTGCAATTTTCACACAGGCATAAATGGCAGTGGTATGGTCTTTACCGCCAAACCTTTTCCCAATAAAAGGATAAGACCCCTTTAGGTCTTCTCGCAAAAGATACATTGCAATTTGGCGAGGACGAACCACTTCTTGTTTACGAGATAGAGCTAAAAGATCTTTTTCTTTTAAATCATAAAACTCGGCTACAGACTGAAGAATTTTCTTTGGGCTAGCTACCCTGTTGGGGTTTTGAATGACGGTGCGCAAAAGAGCCTTTGCTTCAACGAAAGCAGGTGCCTTGCCCGAATTGAGGCGCGAAAAAGCAGTAAGACGATTTAGAGCTCCTTCAAGCTCGCGAATATTCCTTTGAATATGGGAAGCGATATAGTCTAAAACTTCATTTTCCAAGGTGATCTCTTTTTCTTGCATTTTAGTACGCAAGATTGCGATCCTGGTTTCATAATCTGGCAAAGAGATATCAGCTATCATTCCCCCCTCAAAACGCGAGCGTAAGCGCTCTTCTAGGGCAGGGATAGCTTTTGGTGGACGGTCTGAGGAAAAGATAATCTGCTTGCCTGCTTCATAAAGAGTGTTGAAGGTATGAAAGAGCTCTTCTTGGGTTTTATCTTTGCCTGCCAAAAACTGTACATCTTCTACAATAAGAACATCAAGCTCTCGATACATGGAGCGAAAAGCATCTACGTTTTTATTTCGAATAGCAGATACCACCCCAGAGGTGAAAAGCTCAGAGGAGATATATTTTAATTTTTTTTGAGGAGATTCTTTTATAATTTGATTGCCAACCGCTTGCAGTAAATGGGTTTTGCCAAGGCCCACGCCCCCATAGATAAAAAGAGGGTTATAAACGCTGCCAGGGGCCTTCACAATGGCTAGGGAGGCTGCGTGAGCTAGTTCGTTAAACCCTCCAACAATGAAGTTGTCAAAACTATAGCGAGGATTAAGATTGGTGGAGCGGTCCACTTTAAACTCTGGGAACTCCATTTGATCTTCCTCGCGCAAGGATACTGGTTGAGATGGAGCTTCTTTGGGTTTTGGGCGACTCCTCTCCACGGTGTAGCGGATTTCTTTAACTTCGTTGTCTAAACTTTTAATTGCGTGGAAAATAATCTTATTATACTTATGTTCCAGCCATTCCTTTGAGAAATTATTTGGGACTGAAACAAAAAGAGTCCCTTCTTTCTTGGAGAGGATAAAGGTGTTTTTAAGCCAGGTTGCAAAGTTTGCAGGAGAGATTTTAAACTGGAGCTGGGCCAAAGTTGCTTGCCAGAGTTCGTCTTTATTCATGGAAAGAAGATTATGGTGTGTTATTGATAATTTTCTTTTTGCGCGAAAGGTATTTGGAAAGTTGAATCTACAATCATTATTATACAAGACGACAAGGGAAACAGGAAAATTAAGATTAAACTTTGGCTTCTTGTGCAAAACCTGTGGACAAGAAGTGTACAACTACACATACTTCCCTAATCCCGTCAAGGACTATTGCTTTCTTTTTTTCAATGTAGTATATTCTACCTTATGAGCAGAACATATCAACCAAAGAAGAAAAAGAGGGCTAGAAGTCATGGATTTTTAAAACGAAGCAAGACACAGGGTGGGAAAAAGGTACTAGCCAGAAGAAGAGCAAAAGGAAGAAAGAGCCTGACTCCATAATGCTCTATGGCTCTCTCTTCAGAAAAGCGCTTGAAGCTGGCAAGAGATTTTCGCGCTGTTTCTCGCAGCCAGCGAAGCGTTAAGGAGGGGAAATTATTGCTAAAGGCAAAGGCATCTTTAAAGAGTGATTCGCGCTTTGGAATTGTAATAGCAAAACGTGTTGCAAAAAAAGCAGTGGATCGAAATCGCCTACGAAGACTTCTTTCAGAGGCACTTGGAGCAAAGAAAGATTCTTTGCTGGCATACGATATTGTCCTGGTTGCGCTTCCAGGATTTTCTTTACAAGACTTAAGTGAAGCGCAAAGCATCATTGAAAAACTTTTTTTGAAAGCCAAAATTACACAACAATGAATTTTCTCTTTTCAATTTATCATACCTTTCTTTTTGAACCCGTCTTCAATACTTTAATTCTTTTATACAACATTGTTCCGGGTGGGGATTTTGGAGTTGCAGTTATTTTAGTGACGCTGATTACGCGTTTTGCGTTTGCACCTCTGTCAGCGAAAGCAGTTGTGGCTCAGCGAAAACTCACGGCTTTGCAGCCTCAAGCCAAAGAAATTCAAGAGAAGTTTAAGGGAGACAGAGAAGGACAGGCAAAAGAGCTCATGGAGCTTTATAAGAGGGAAAAGGTAAATCCCTTAGCTGGTATCCTTCCTATTCTAATTCAAATCCCCATTCTCATCACCCTCTACCAAGTATTTTGGAAAGGACTTGCAATAGAGCAACTAGAGTTTTTGTATAGTTTTGTGGCGCATCCTGGCTTAATTGACCCTAGTTTTCTTGGTTTAGTGGACCTAGGAGAGAAGTCTTTAATTTTGGCGGTCTTTGCTGGAATATTTCAATATATCCAGGGAAAACAAATGGCGCAGTCTCGTCCACCAACGGGGGATAAAAAGAGTTTTGGTGCAACCTTTCAAAAGCAAGCTCTATATTTTTTCCCCGTTTTAACGTTATTGATTGTGTCGCAACTACCTTCTGCTATTGGATTATACTGGATAACAACGTCTTTGTTTTCTATTGCCCAGCAATGGTATCTAAAAAAGCGAGAGGTAATTGAAACATGAATATGGAGCAGCGAGAAACAGTTGAAAGAATAGCAAAAGAACTTTTTTCAATGATTAGCCTTGAAGGAAATATTCAGATTGGAGAAAAGGAGGAAGGAGGGATCGCAATAAATGTTACGTGTGAGGACTCGCAACTGTATATCGGAGAAAAGGGTCAAACCTTATCAGAAATTCTTCACATATTAAAATCCTTAGCAAGAAGGAAGCTTGGGGAATCAGTATATATAGCATTAGACATTAACGATTACTGGAAAAACAAAGAGCATTATACAAGAGAGCTTGCAAGAACTACGGCAGACGAGGTTTCTTTATTTAAAGCACCAAAGGAGCTGCCCCCTATGTTAGCTGTGGAACGAAGGATTGTGCACATGGAACTGCAAGAAAGGAATGATGTTGAAACTGAAAGCGCTGGAGATGGAGAAACAAGAAGGGTGGTGATTAGGGTGAAAGAGCAGGCCTAGTTATTTTGTTGTTAGATATCTACAGTGATAAGAACGGTATCAGACGCGGATGTACCGTTGTTGATGTTTGTACAGGTTATAGTATAGAGATGATCTCCTTTACGCCCTCCAAATATAAGCCTTTTGGAGCCAGACAGGCTATCGCCAGGGAATGAAAACTCGTTTTCTCCAACGCACTGATGTGCGTTTGTTGCCTCCCAGGTGAAGTCCAGTCTCAGATCAGGCAGCTCTTCCGAAGGAAGTGTAAGAGGACCAGGAAATCCATTTACCAACAGCACAACAGATGGTTCTGTTTCGTCGGTTATCTCATCAGAGGAAACAATAACCACTACATTGCGCGTAAAGTCTACTAAGCCACCAAGGCATGCCAAGAAAAATGTGTTGGTTCCCCCTGGAAGAGAGGCAAAAGAATCAGTTCCACTTGTTGGCTTTTCTCCTTCCCATATATCTGTGGGGGCACTACTTACTTGGCAGGTCTGGGCTCCTAGTGGTGCTACCCACCGGAGAGTTACTTGTTCATCTGGCGCGACAAGAACTGAGCTCTTATTTCCATTTACGGTAAATGAAAAGTCCTGTGTTGGTGGTGGAAGAGGAACACATTTTCCATCGTTATCTCTATTTGTTGGGCACTCCACAGAAGGAAGTCCAGTTATTCTTAGAGTGGTAAGTTCGGGGTTAATAGTACGCAGCACTACAAAAGAAGCTAAAATCAGCAAGAGGCCCAAGAGGGCTTGTTTTATTCTGTCTTTTGCGTCAGAGGTTTTTGTAGGATCACCGGTAGATGTCATCCACTGAACTCCACCCCACACAATCATTACAAATGCTGCAAGGCCAGCAATTCCTACAACAAAAGCATAAAACCATGCGATAAGACTTTCAAGATTCTGCCCTTCTTCTGTTGCAAGGTCAATGTCAAAAAACAAAGGATACTCAAGATTTAAATTTATTGCAGCAGCCTGCACAAAAAGAGGAGCAAAAAGTCCCAAGAACAAAAGGAGGAATATAACTGATTTTCCGTTAGACATTATAGTTTTGTTGATATTATGTCAGTACTTACAGTTCTCCATCTTATTTGAGTGTATCATTTTTCCCGTAGTGTGAGAACTACTGCAACTGTCCAAGCAAAAAGAATACCAACAACTGGAATTGCCTCAATGAAAACAACAAGACCTAGGCGCATAATAATTTTACGTAAGGGACCACGCATAAGAGCACGACTTACTCCTTTCCCTGTTTTTTTAGCTATAGCTTGCCGCCGTTGTTTTGATTTGAGTATTTTACCTACTCTCCAGTACATCCAGCCACCTATTATAAACATTGTAACAAAATCAATAACAAGACCAACGAGTTTTGGAATTATTAAAAAAGAAGTAAGCTCCAGGATAATATCTAAGCTATCTACCAGAAGAGCAAAAGGAAGAATAATCAATAAAAAGTCAGGATCAAAAAAATGAACTCTGGACTGCTTTTCTTCTTTTTCTTGTGCTTGTTGCTGTGCTAACTCTTGCGTAGCTGTTGTTGCTTCTGCCATATGTTAGGGAGCTATGTGTTTGATTGCTGTTGCTTCTTTCTTAGTAATTCTTCAGGGGAGGTGGTAATAATACTATGTTCTTTAGGAGAGGCTACTACTTTCATGGCAACATGCTTTTGGCCTGCAAAGAATATTCCCTCCCCTATTTCAGTTGCCAAGAGCAAAGATTTTTCTTCGCTTGTAAGGTTAAAGGCTTTTTGAACTACATCAATTGAGGCAGGAGACTGCTTCATTAAGATTTGAATTGAAGAGTTTGTAATAATAGGTTTTCCGTATTTGGATTTTAAGAAATCTCCAACGTCTTGCGTAATTGTAGTAACTCCAAGGTAGTATTTTCGCGCACGCTTGGCAATCCCATATAAAAAGGAAGCCCCATCTTCTGATTGCATAATCCACCAGGCTTCGTCTATCACAAATAATCTGCGCTTTAATTCAGAGCGTACGATGTTCCAGATGTAGCGCATAATAATATACATTGCCATGGGGCGTAATCCTTCTTCCATATCTCGAATACCAAAGGAGACCAACGACTTACCCAAAGATATGTTGGTAGGTTGGTTAAAGAAATTAGCATAGGTTCCTTTGGTGAATTTTCTAATTCTTCGAACCAAAGATTCTGCTCCTTCCATACCGTCTAATACCTGCTCTAAATCCTCCATTAACGGGGTGTTTTGTTTCCATAGTGTAGGATCAGATTCAAGTGTTATATCTTTTGCCGCATAGGTTTCTGCAAGAGCTCTGTCCATAATTGCATCTTCCTCTGGAGTTAAACCCCCAAGCATTAAGCGCATTAACCCTACTAAGTTAATAATGTTAGAACGCAAAACATCTTCTGGCTTTTCATCTTCTCTTGGGGTCGGCAAATCAAAAGGGTTGATATGGTTTTCAGAGCCCAAAGAGATATCAAAGAAACTTCCTCCTATGGCCTCAGCTAAGGGTCTGTATTCATTTTCTGGGTCCAAGACAATAACGTCTATCCCTGTCATTAAAGAGCGGAGAATTTCAAGTTTTACGGCGTAACTTTTTCCAGAACCAGATTTTGCAAAGATAACTTCGTTTGCGTTCTCCAAAGAAAATCTATCAAACAAGATTAAAGAATTATTATGACGATTAATGCCATAGAGAATTCCTGAGTTGCTACTTAGATCAAAAGACACAAAAGGAAAAGTGGAAGACAAGGGTTCAGTGTTTAAAGACGTATGTATGTTTAAAAGATCTCTTCCGTAGGGAAGGCAAGAGTTAAATCCTTCTTTTTGTTGGTAGAGAGCAGGTTTAATGTAGATTAGACGACTCTCAAAAATGGAGCGTAGAGTTGTTTCAATGGAACGCAATTCCTCTGGAGTTTCTCCATAGATAGTAAGGTAGAGGCCAAAGCGAAACATTTTTTCTTGGGCTGTTTGTAAACGATCTCGCAACCCCTCCAAATCTTGAAATGCAGTTTCAAGCTCTGGATCTCGGACGAGGCCTCGTGCTTGTTTATCCATTAACTCTGATTGAACTTCAGTTACCCTTCGCCTTAATTGTTTTAAGATAAAGTTGGTATTTATGGGATGCACAAACATGGAAATTTCCATTGGTATGTCTAGGTTAATAACAGAAGAAAGCCATGCGGTAGAAAGATAGCGAGGGTAAGAAAAGATAAAGAAAGACTTTGCTAGTCTGCCAGACATATCTAAATATCCAGGATTTATTTTAACTGAAGCTGGGGCAATAATATCAAGCGCAGTAATAACATCAGCCTCAAAAATTCTTTCTTGAGCTTGTTGCTTCTTTTTTAAAAAAGGAATGTTTATCATTTTAATATTTCAGGAGGTATTTCAGGGTAGTATCCAACCTCAGCTTCTTTGGGGTGATGCGAGCTCCAGAACAGTTCAATTAATTCCTCTGAGTTTAAAGGAACTACTTGGAGTCCTGCCCTGCGTAATCCAAGAGCTGTAAACTCTAATCTTTGCCAGAGTTGATTCTTCATTCTCTGGAATTGATTTTCAGATAGCTTGCCAGTTTTCTTGCTTTGCTGAGTATCTTTTTGTACTCCACCAACTACTTCAGCTAAAGAGAAAGGAACTACCACGAAAAAATTCTTTGCCACAATAGAGCCCCCCTTAATGAGCCGCTCTACAAATGTTCGATAATCTGCGGTCTGCTCTTTTAACAGTTGATTTTGCTGATTTGCTTCAAGGGTTTTTAGACTCTCTATGTATCCTGTAATGTTTAATCTTCTTGATTGTACTACAATTTGCAAGGGAAAATCCAAAGAATTTAGAAAGTTTTGAAATTGAGAAACAATCGCCTCTTGCTCTTCTTGTGATTTTAAAGCAAAGTTTGCAGAAGATACCATTAAAACGCTTCTAATGTGACCCGTTTTTAGCACCAGAACTCCTTCTCTGATTTCGGCAATTTCCAAAAAGTTTTGCGTTGATGTGTTTGCCATAGTTATTTGCTGGTTTCTACTCTTGTGGCAAGATCTTTAATTCTACTTTGTTGACCAAGTTTAATTTCTCGTTTTGCTGATTGTTGAACCGGCTCTTTATATGTAACTTGAGGTGCTTGCACTGGAGCCTTGCCTTTTTGCCAGATGTATCTTTTTGGAGAAATCGTAAATTTAGAGAAGCTCGATAAAATAGTAGAGAGAGATCTCCCCCCAATTTTTATAAAAGCGAACATAAAGCCAAAAGCTCCGAGAAAAACAGAAGCCACGATGAACAAAGAAAAAGGAGCAAAAAAGTAAAGGAAAAAAGCAATGGCTGCTGGAGTACCCATGTAAACAAACTGGCGAAAAGTGAAGGGGCCTATAACCTTTGCTTCATGCTCTATGAATTGTGGGACCTGAAATCTCATTTCTTCTTTGTTATTCTATAGGTTCTTGATAGGCATCTGGGCCACTGGGTTTCTTTGATGACCTTTGCTTTTCTGGTTGTGGGGTCACGACCTTGGCTGTAACCTTAATCTCCATTTGGTGGAGTTGCTCCAAGACGGGTTTTACTGGATAGAATATTAGACGATTAATGTCTCGCGAAATAGCTTTCGCTAAAATCTTAGGAAGAGATACTTCTTTTTCAAGAATTTCTTCAAATTCTTGAGGGAGGATAATGCTCATAAGTACATGTCCTACGCGTTCTGCAATTGTATTAACCCGATTGTCAGTGATGCCATATGTCTTGCAGGTCGACTCAATGGCTTGTGCTGTTTCCACAGAGAAGATAGCTTTCTGGAGCTCCTCGGGAAGTTTTTCATAGATTTTATCTAGGTGTTCTTGGGTGTATTGTAGGGCCATAATGGGTACTTGACAGTTTAAACATTATAGTGTATAGTATCGATAAGCCATAAGCATCAGGAGGTGAAGATATGGCAGCATTTCTAAGAGGGTTGTTGAGGCGTTTGTTCAGCCCCAGCCCCTCAGTGGAGTCAGAAGAGACCAGAGAACCTACCACAACGGAGAGGAGGATCGCAAAGATCATGGGCTTAGTAAACAAGGTTATCAAACCCTGGAAGACAGCACTGGCGTCAAGGGACAAGATCATTGAGAGCCTGAAGGTCCAGCGCGACCGACTAAGGGAGCGTCTCGGCGAGTACGTCGAAGCTCTCGAGGGTCGTGACAAGATCATTGAGGATCTGGTCAGGCAGCGTGACGACTTAACGGCAGAGCTTGCGGCCATTGAGACCGGCGAGAAACCCGGCGAGGAACCCGTAGTGTCCGAAGAGCACGATCTACCCAATTCCCCTGGTGCTGCTCCTATCACGGGAGAGGGCTCGTCATCCGCATAAGATAGCAACCATCCATCCAAACAAGAGCGAATAAATAGGAGGACGTATGACATTTCTTGAAGGCGCGCTGATTATTGTTGTTCTGGCGCTAGTGATTGCCTTGGTGATCGCTGGGATTCTCTGGTTCTCAAACAGGGGTGACCCTGAAATCAGAACCATTCGCACGGAACGCCAGGAGAATGAGCATTCCGCGAATCAGGCAGCCGTGAGAGCCTCTGAGCAAATTGGTTCGTCCAATGCTTTAAGGCGGCAGAGCCGCCATCTGAGGCGCCAGTTGGTAGCTGAGGAAAAAGGTGAAGGGCACGAGGCTCGCATCGATAGTCTCTATCGAGGCGATACCGGAGGAGGAGACTTCAACGTGGAGGCTCCACCGCCACCACCTGACCACTAGACATAAGCGCTAGTTCACCAAAGAGGGAGGAGGGAAAGGGATTTTATCCTGAGTATCTCCTCCCCCCTTTTTTTTATATTATATTAGAAAAGAACTTACTCTTTTTGTCTTCTTTTTCTTTGTCTCTTCTGGACTTCTGTGCCTTCACGTTCTTTCACTCCTCCGTATTCTTCGAAAAGGGGAGCTATCTCCTCTCTTATATTCTGAAGATCTGCCCTTCTTGAGTCAAGTACTTCCCTTGTTCTTATGGTGGTTTCAGTTTGTTGTTGTATATGCTCTCCAAGGTCGCGTCGTGATTCAGCTAAATCTAAAAGTTTAGCCTTTAATTCATCGCGCTGTGTTTGAAGTTCTGGACCAAGCGTACCATCTTGTTCTTGTTGTTTAAAGGCTGCTACCTGATCTTTAAGACCTTCCATTGCTTCAATAATTTCATTGAAGTCTGTTTGAGTATCAGAAATACCCTGAAGAGATCTTTGCATTTCTTGGGTAATGTCTTTTATGGCTTGGTCTACTTTCTCACCACGTTTAATTGCTCCGCGAAGAGGAGAAGGCATTCCTGATTTACTTGTTGGCAAAGGAAAGGGAGCTTTTGGAACTCGAATACCCTCTATCTGTTCCAAGCCAATTGCTACTCCTTGTAGTTGTTGTTTTATGTCTGCTGTGATCGTTTCAAGCTCTTTTTCTAATTCAGGAACATCAGAAGGAGCAAATTCTCCCATTGAACTTTGTGCTTGTTGGATGATATTCTGGAAGCCCTGAGTTTTGGCATCTAGTTGAGCTTGAAGCCGAGTTCTTGCGTATGTGAGGTCTTTTGCAATCAGGTCTTGTGTGGATTGTCCGGGCCCTCTTTTTCTTAACTCAATCTCAAGGGGTGCTAAGCTTGCTTCAGCTTGAGCTTTTGCAACATAAGCAGCTACATCTTGAGAATTTGCTTGTATGCTGTTTGTTGCAGTAGTAATTTCTTGCTGTAAATTTTCAATTTTGCTTTGAAGTTCTTCGAGCGGCCTATCCATCATTTTAATAATACTATCAATTTGAGATATATCTGTCTTTGCTCGACCTATCTGCTCTCGGAGTGCTGGACCACCAAGCTGATCGGCGTCTTGCCTGTCTTCTAGATCGTTAATCTTTACTTGAAGATTTGCTTTTTCACTGAGGAGAATTTCTCTTGTTTGACCTTCTGGGCGTCGTGCTTCAAGAATAATTTGTTCTACCTCTCGGCGCTCCATCGCAATTCCTATCCCAAGACCTTGTGCTGCAGTACTTGTACCATAGCGTAATATGTCTGGAGCATTTTTTGCAAGCCACTGTATGCCAAGGCCATCTTCTGCGTGTTCCTCTTGCTTAAAGAGAAATTGAAATGCGCTAATACCTTCTTTTTTCCTAGCTCGTCTAAGAATTGGTGCCATGAAATCTGCACCTCGTGTTTCTGCTATGGTTTGCATGAAGAATCTTCCTTCTTCTGTGCTCATATCAAAGTTTTCTGGGGCAATGGTATCACCTTGAAAATCTTGATTAGTAAATTTAGTAGGAATACTTATAAGTTGACGGGAAAGCCACTTAGCATCTTTTCCTTCAAAGATCATTTTCCCAGTTTCTGCGTCTTTCTTAGATGTAGCATTAAATCCGTATTTTTCTGGGTGTAGCATAATTTGACTATAAAAGGATTTTAGAAGAGGACGAAACTGTGGTGGTCCAGCGCGCTCGCCCGTTATAATAGACATGCCAATATCTTCTCCTTTTAGGCTTCCATCTTTGATGGCGTCTTCTATGTCATCGCTATCGCCTCTTTCGCGAATTCCATTGAGCAGTCCCACCATTCTATTTTTATTTGCCAAATTACCCTTTGCTTTTTCTTGATTATACATATTAAAGACTGCCCAAGAATCTCTTCCTGCTACCTCTTTTGTCGCTTCCTCTTGTTGCTTCACATCTCTATCAAGCAGACGCATAGTGGCCTCTTTGCTCGAAAATTCAATAGCACCTCCTACCACGCGCGCTGCAAGTCCTCCTGTATAGTGCCCTGGTCTTCGATACCATGGTTGTGATTCTTTTTCTTTAGCTTTTTCTTCGTCTACCTTAAGACCCGTAATCTCTGATTCTAATACCTTTTTTCTCTTAGATTCTTCTGCATTGTCAGTGTAGGGCGAGTCTTTTAAGTCTTGAAGCTCTTTTTCTTTTCCACTGCGTTCCTGCTGTAAGGCAGTAGCATTCCCTCCTCCCCATTTGCGAAGACGAGAACCAGCTCCTGATATTCTTCCACCTCCCTCTACAATGTTTGCACCCTCAAATTTTCTCCACACGGCACCCCCTGCAGCCATTGCTGCGCTGGTGGCCCATTTTTTACCAAAGTCAACAACCTTGCTTGCGCCAGCAGGAGCAAGTTGCATGCTAAACATTACACCGATGAGTAAAAGAACGAGGGCACTTATGGGAGCAAACATTGCAACTATGAGCTGATCAATTCCATTTACGGCAGGGAGATCTGCACTAATGGCCCGTCCTGAAAGATAAAGAAAGAAGCTGATAGGGATTCCAATAATAGACCATTGAATAAGTTGGCTCCACCATTGTGTCCAGTAAGATCTGGTGGCAGGTAGCACAAGAGCAGCAAAAGCAAAAGGAGCTAAAATGGTTAGGGTCCATAAGATGATAACTCTTACCCCAAAAAGAAGCATAACGATAAAGTAAATGAAGCTCCCAACCGCGTAGTATAGTATGCGCGCAATATTTTGGCCTACATTTTCTGCGTTAAGATTTATGCCTTGCCACGGGTGTGTCCACCAACTACTATCAATAGAGTTATTTAAAAAATAGACTGCAACAATGTTCCCCATATCAACGATAAAACCTACAAGTACTCCGCTAAAGTTGACTAGCAGTGCAACAATTAAAAGAAGAGGGAGGGTGCGTTGAATCTGATATGATTGAATACGAAGAATTGTTGCCAGGCCAATAAATACTAATACGAGGATAAAAATTGAGTTGACAAACATTTGTGAAAAGGTAAAAGCCTCTTTTACAAATGGAATTATATCTGGACTCGCCGGGCTTATAGGGATGCCCATAAAATATCTAATTATTTCATGCATTACAGTTCCAATCCCGGTATAAAAACCCTGGAGGATTGCTGCGATTACCCCAAGGATTATATTAAAAAAAGTAAGAAGGGCCTCCAAGAAGAGTCCCCCAACTCCATCTACAATCTCTGAAAAAACAGGAATATCAATAAAGAAACCTGCAAGCAAAGCACCTCCAATAATAATAGGCAAAATAGCATCTGCTGTGTGTAATGGGAATAGGGAAAATACTAAAATCAGCCCAGTCAGCGGGAAGAGAAATCGCTTGTGTATAATTGGAAGGGTTAATAATTTTTTAAGCTGTGTTTGCATAAAAATCTATTGTATTATTATACACTAACAAGAAAATATCAGAAAGGTAGTTGCCACCATGAACCAAAAAACTGTACTTGAAATCCAAGAGCGCTAAGAACAACATTGATAATAACCCATGCAAAAAGCAGTACAAGGTATCCCACAAAGAGTGCACGCCAGAGTGTCTTAATTCTCACACCAATGTCAGGCGCACCAAAAGAAAAATAAGTGAAAAACCCTGTGAAAACAGCTAACGCTGCAATTATTAAAAGACCCAAGCGCCATAACACAAAATCAAGGACGTTTTTGATAAGCAAGATAATATGGGAAAAGCCGCACGGCTTACTTTCATCATTAGCTGTAAGAGGGTCGTCGTATTGTCTGCCACAAGGGATAAGTCCCCCCGTAACTTCAAGAGGAGCTGGTATAATTGAAAACGTTTGAGTTGCGCTCCAGTCTCCACACCCTGTTCCTTGAGCATTGTTGCACGATCGTACTGCCCATGAATATTCTCCCACGGGCAAGCCAGTAAAGGTTTTTTGAAGAGAACCAATGACCTTTTCTTCTGATTCTCCACTGGGCAAGTTTATATGATACTCAGAAAATGGTGCTGTTGTGTTCCATTGAAACTTGATTTGCCCTTTCCAAACAGGAGAATCCTTTTCTGTTGGATAAACAAGGTCTGGAGTATTGAGAGCACCGAATATAAGTGCGGGAATTAAGATAAGAACAGTAGCAAGTAAAATGATTGGAAAAAATCGCATTGTTGTATTGTATCAGATTCTCTTTAATTCACTAGGTTTTAGGAAAAGATTTTGTTAGCGCTACCCAATCTTCAACAGAGAGTGTTTGTGCTCTCAAAGTTGACTGAAGATTATTTTTACCAAGCCAAGCTTCTACTGTATCTTTTGTAAAATTGAAGCCTGCTGAAAGATTATTCCCCAATTGTTTTCTTGGCTGCTTAAATCCTATTTTCACAATACGAAAGAAAAGATCAGAATCTAAAGAAGATAGATTTTTTTTCGGCACAATCTGTATAATCGCGGAGTCTACCTTGGGTCGAGGCCAAAAAGAGTTCTTGGAAACAATGGATACAATTTTTACTTTTGCATAAAACTGTACAGATACAGCCAGTATGCTCATAGTGGAGGGTTTAGCGCAGATTCTTTGTGCAATCTCTTTTTGTACCATAAATACCATGAGCTCTGGCTTGTTTCGTGCCTCAAGGAACATACGTATTAGAGGCGAAGTAAGGTAATAGGGTAAGTTCGCCACCACCTTATACTTCTCTTGAGGCAAAGCTACCTTAAGAGCGTCAGCTTGAATAATCTCTACATTCAAAAGGTCTTTGATAGTTTCTTTTAAAATCTTTACCATGGCGGGATCTTTCTCTATTGCAGTAACCTTGCTGGCATTTTGTGCAAGTTCTTTTGTTAACGTTCCAAGTCCTGGACCTATTTCATAAACTGTATCTTTGCCTGAGAGCTGTGCTGCAGCAAGCATTTTTGCTGCAATTTTCTTTTCTAACAAAAAATTCTGCCCTAAGTGTTTCTTTAAAGTAGTTTCATGTGCTTTGAGCAGTTCTTTTATGACTTTAATTGAGTATAGATTCATGGTTGGTTTAAGGTAAATTCAAGTAAAAAGGGTGTGGATACAGACATTGACTTTAAGAGCGCAAAGCGTAACATTAAATAATAGATATGAACAACACTCAGGGAGAAGTTCCGAATATACAGCGGACTGGTCTTAGTCCTCTTTTATATGTAGCTGTGGCAGTTACGTTCCTATTACTCATATTAAGCTTCCGCACCATAGAGGAGCAGGGAGATTTAGGCTTGAGGGCAAATGTTCTTTCAAGTTTTGAGCTTTCCTCACAGCGTGCTCCAGTCCCTGGAACTCCAGAATTAATGTTTGTGAATCATGATACTTTGCGGGCGGCCACTCCTCCTTTGACTGTTACTCCTCAAATACTGGGAGCTATCGTAGGACAACTGGAGGCTGATCTTCGCCCAGAGATTACAAGATATATTGTACAAAAAGAGGATACTGTTGCAAGTGTGGCAGAACAATTTGGTATTTCTTTAAGCACAGTTATTTGGGCAAATGATTTATCTTCAAACTCTATATTAAAGCAAGACCAAGAGCTTGTGATTCTTCCTACTTCTGGTGCTTTGCACTTAGTTAGGCCCAACGATACCTTGAGTGAAATTGCAGGATGGTACCAAGCCGACACCAAAAAGATTGTTTCTTTTAATGCCCTGGAATCGTCTTCTGCTATTTTTGCAGGAGATTTTTTGATTATTCCAAATGGTATTCAACCCTCAGTTGTCCCTCAGGGCAGACTCACTCCTCTTGCAAACTCCTACTTTATCTATCCAATTCCTGCTCCACACCGTATTACCCAGGGACTGCATGCGTTTAATGCAATAGACTTTTCTAATGGATCTTGTGGGGAGTCGGTATATTCTGGAGCTGGAGGAACCGTGCAAAGAACAGGGTATACTTCTATTGGAGGAAACTATGTTCGTATTTTACACCCCAATGGAGTGGTAACCTATTATGGGCATCTTGGATCAATTCTCACGACTCCTGGAGCAAAGGTATATCAGGGGCAGCTTGTTGGTTATACAGGCAGTACTGGCTGGAGTGCAACTGGGTGTCATGTACACTTTGAGGTTCGAGGTGCCGCAAATCCATTTCGATAGAATACTTTACATAGAATAAGACAAAAGCCGGGATTTCCCGGCCTTTGTTTTTATGTGCGCTGCTACTGTTTTTTTGTGCACGTTGTGCAGTATTGAGACTCTGGTATAGCAAGAATGCGTTCTTTTAAAATCTCTGTTTTGCAATCCTGGCATATTCCATATGCGCCCTTTTCAATTTGAACTAAAGCAGCGTTTACATTTTTAAGTTGCACTTCTAAACTAAACTCAATATGAAGATTGGTAGAGTACTCTTCTACTTCACCAGCAGCCTCTTCTAGTCCTCCTTCTGGGGTTCTTGGATACTTTGTATCCCAATCGCCCCTTAAACCAGGATCTTTTGTAGCAAATGAAGAAAGCTCTTGCTCTAAATGAGTCTTTTTCTCTTTAAGGCTTAGCTCTGCTTTTTTAATAAAATCGTTGTTCATATGGTTTCAAGGAGATCAACTGCTCTGTGAAAACTTTCAAGAGAGCTGGTGAATAATAATTTGTTATCAATAATACCGTATACAATTCCAAAGTCTATCACAGAAAAGGTCTGGAAGCGAATAGGTATTTTACTATAACTAGTAGAGCGAAAGAAGGGAGTATATGCTGATCCTTTCTTTCCAATAATATTAAAAAAGGAAGTTACATTTTGTTCCATGCTCTCCTCCCAGGAACCCAAAAGCTCTACTACGTTTGTTGTGTCTTTAAGATCTATGATAAACCCAAGACGATTTTTTTGTCCTGCAACATAAGAAAAGAGCATGAAATTTTCTCCCAACCTTTCTTTAAGGTCTTGTGGCACCATAATGTTTGCTCCTTGAAGGAATTCCTCCACAGAAAGAGTGTTTGATAGGGTAATAGTAGTGATTCCAAGAGGTGGAGCTTGCAAGAGAAAATCCTGAAGTTCAAAAAGGAGGTCTGATGGAGCTGTAATAAAGAGTTCTTGTTTTGGTGCTTGAAAAAATACTACTGGAGTAGGAGGCGCTGGCTTAACAGGAATTGGCTGCGGAGCAATAGGAGCTGGAGGAGGAGCTTGCACCTCTTGGCGAGCGTCTTGTGATATTGGCTGCGACGCTGTGTTTTTCTTTAAAAAGTACCAGAATCCAAAAGCCACTGCATTAAAGATAAGGAATATGAGGATGGCGCCTATGAACAAACGAATAAATAATTTTTCAGATTGCTTGAGAGGGCGCCTTGGGATTAGCTTTTGCTTTTCTGACGCTTGTGGTTTTTTTGAAAGTTCCTTTGGGAGTTGCTGCTGGGAGAGAACTATTTGAGGGTTCTCTTTTTGCTCTGGCTCTTTTTGCAATGCTTCTATACGTTCTCGTTCTTTTTTTGCCTCTTCCTTTCTGAGCCTGGCAATATCTTTTGCCATGGTGCGAACCTCTATCCTTTTTAAAAATTCCAACTTCTCTTCTGTTGGCTCATCTGAAGTTTGCTGCTCGAGTTTCTTTTCCATTGTGGATTATACCTGTTGTTCTTTTGCTTCTTTTAGCGAAAGATCAATTCTTCCAAGGTCGTCAATCTTGATAACCTTTACAGGGATTACGTCTCCTACATTTACTACGTCGGTTACTTTCTCAACGCGCTCATTGGCAAGTTGGGAAATGTGGACTAATCCATCATGTCCTGGGAGTATTTCAACAAATGCTCCAAAGTCCATTATTTTACGCACCGTCCCGTCGTATAATTCTCCTACCTCAACCTCTTTTACAATGCCGCGCACCATATCAGAAGCTTTCTTTGCCATTTCGGCGTTGTCTGTGGTGATAAAGACTTCACCTGAGTCGTCAATGTCAATTTCTACCCCGGTTTCATCCATGATCTTGTTAATAGTCTTTCCTCCAGGGCCAATAACCATACCGATCTTTTCTGGCTTAATTTGAATAACAACAATGCGAGGAGCAAAGGGTGAGAGTTCTTCTCTGGGCTTGGCTAACAATTTTTCAATAACAGTGTCTAAAATCTTAAATCTGGTTTCTTTTGCAGCTGCCAGAGTTTCCTTAAATATTTGCTTGTTAATGCCCTGTATTTTTACGTCCAGTTGAATTGCGGTAATTCCCTCTTTGGTCCCTGCCACCTTAAAGTCCATGTCGCCATGGTGATCTTCTGGTCCTTGAATGTCAGTTAAGATTGCATAATCCTTACCATTTTCTGCCATCATTACTCCCATTGAAATACCAGCAACTGGTCGCGTGATGGGAACTCCAGCATCCAGAAGAGCAAGCGTGGAAGAACAAACCGCAGCCATAGAGGTTGAGCCATTGGAAGAAAGAACTTCTGTTACAATACGAATAGTGTATGGGAATTGCTCAGAAGAAGGAATTACTGGCAAGAGTGCTTTTTCAGCTAGCATTCCATGACCAATCTCTCGCCTTCCAGGACCTCGCATGGGTTTTACCTCGCCTGGTGCGTAGGGAGGGAAGTTGTAGTGGTGCATGAAGCGCTTCTTTCCAATAAACTCCATACCTTCCAAAAGTCTATGATCTCCTGGTGCGCCTAGCGTAAGCAGGGAAAGTGTTTTGGTAAGTTCTCTAGTAAAAAATCCTGAACCATGCGTGCGAGGTAAAAGATTTACCTCTCCTGAAATCTCACGAAGCTCATTTAGTTTTCTCCCATCTACTCGAGTTCCTTCACGAAGAGCTGCTTCATGAATGAGTCGATTAATCTCACTTTCAAAGTAATCTTTTGCAGGACTTGATTTTCCTTCGCCCGGATACTTTCCATCAATATAGTAAGCAAGCTCTGCTTTTAAATCATTGGCAGCATCCATGCGTGAAGTCTTCTCGCCAAAAAAGAGAACTTCTTTTAATTTGTCCCCTATAAATTCTTTGCATTCACGTACAAGTTCAGCGTCAGATCCCGGAGCTTCAAAGAGGATCTTTTCTTTTCCCTGTTCTTTTGCAATCTTTTCTTGAAATTCAATGATTTCTCCAAGGAACGGCTCGCCAAATTCTAAGGCTTCTTGAAATATCTCTTCTAAAACTTCCTTACCCTCTGCTTCAATCATATTAAAGAGAACCTCGCCATCTTTCTTGGTAGCAGCTAAGACAAAATCAAGATCTGATTTTTCTCGCTCCTCATAGGTTGGATTTAAGATAAAGTTTCCATCTATTCTTCCAATGCGAATAACTCCAACGGGTCCCGCAAAAGGAATGTTAGAGGTTGAGAGCGCAAGGGAAGCTCCCATTAATCCCATTAAATCGGGATCGTTTTTTGCGTCCCAAGAGAGTACAGTACAGATAACTTGAACCTCGCGATTAAATCCTTCAGGGAATAACGGACGAATGGCGCGATCAATTACACGAGCCGTAATCACCGCTTCATCTGAAGGTCTTCCTTCTCTTCGCATGTACCGAGAGCCCAAAATCTTCCCTGCAGCGTAGAATCGCTCTTCATACTCTACCGTTAAAGGGAAAAAGGAGAGGTTATCTAAAGGATAGCGAGACATCACAGCTGTTACTAAAACAACGGTGTCTCCCATTCTTACTAAAATCTTCCCATTTGCTTGCTCTGCTAGGGAAGTTAATGTAAAGGATATTTCTTTATCTTGCAATGTTATTTTATAATCTTTATCGCTGGCCATCGTGATTTTTTAAGTAAGTATTTTGTGGAATCCTCTCCCAAGTCAATGAATTCGTCTGCTGCTTCACGGAGCTTGGAGGAAGTGGATTTTCCAAAGGCAAGGACTTCTACTCGATTTCCATGATTTTGTAAGTAATCTACCAAGGGAACATAATCTCCATCGCCGGAAATGAGCACAACAACATCTACTGATGGGGAAGCCTTAATGGCATCTACCGCAATGCCAACATCCCAGTCTGCCTTTTTTAATCCTCCGTAGTATTCTTGGAGCTCCTTTACCCGAGTCTCAATTCCAATACCCACTAAGGCATCAAAAAAGGGCTTTTCTTCCCCTGTTTTGGTCTTTACCACATAGGCCATTGCGCGAATGAGCATTCTGCTGGCTGTTGCGGTTTTTAAGATTTCACGGAAATTAACTCGTGCCTGATAGAGGTTCTTTGCTGAGTGGTAGAGGTTTTGAACGTCAATAAAGATGGCGACCCTCTGATCCTTGTTCTTAATGGACATTTATTTTTTCAATCCAATCTTCTTAATTAGACTATTGTAGCGTTTTTCACTCTCATGCTTCAGGTATGCCAAAAGAGTTCTTCTTTTTGCTACGGTCTTTAAAAGCCCTCTTTTTGAGTGAAAATCCTTGGGATGCTTTTTTAAATGACCTAAAAGTCGTTTTATTTCTTCAGTTATGAGTGCAACTTGAACTTCGGGGCTCCCCGAGTCTTTATCGTGAATCTTATATTTTTCAATCAGCTTTTCCTTATCTTTTATAGTTAGCATTTCTCTATAATAGCCTAGAAACCAAAAAAACGCAAGGAGCGCCCATAATTCTCATGGATGCTTTAAAAGTACTTCTTAATCTGCGCGATTTTAGTCTTGTTAATCCTGTTTCTTGGATTTTTTGCCATTTCGTCTAAGCCTTTCTGAAATTCTTCTCTTGTGATACCCAAACTATAACTAGTGTTAAATTTCTCCATTACTCGCTTTACATATTCTTTCTCCCAAGATTGCAAGGGTACACGATTAAGATACTGTTCAAACTGTCGCTTGCTCAGCTTTCCTGCGTGTCGAGAAAATGCGTCTTGTTTTGCCATATATTTTTTGTGCCCCCAGCAGGGATCGAACCCGCGACCTTCTCCTTAAGAGGGAGCTGCTCTACCAGCTGAGCTATAGGGGCGAATGGATCAAGAATTTAGCACTTAATGTGCCACCAACCCTCTACTACGTCAAGAGTTGATGGATCGTCGGAAAGGCCAGTCCAAGAAGATATTCCAAGGAATGTAAGTACGGTGCTCAAAAGAACCCAGGCAGTGTATATGATAATAAGGCCAACAATGGCTGCCTGTAAAATATCCTTGCCCCTAGTAAACATCCCGGGGTCGCCTCGCGCAATCAAAAGATATATACCTCCAATCACTAAAAAGATAGGAGCTACAATAGGGATAATTACAAGAAGTACCCAGTTTATAAGATTGTTGACGATCTGGAATAAATCGCACAATTGGCAGGTTTCTCCCGGGTCTAGTATTCCGTTATGATTTATATCATTCCCGCAGGATACAAGCCCTTGTGGAACGTCAGTTGCAAAAGCAAGTGCTGGGGTAAGCAGAGAAAAAAGAACAAGTATAAAGAGAAGGGTTTTCATTCTTTTAGTATGTCATATTTCCTTAATTGTATTAAGGATGTGCCCTCGCCAGGATTCGAACCCGGAACCTTCGCGTCCGAAGCGCGACACTCTATCCAATTGAGCTACGAGGGCAATAGATCTACTTGTATATTTTCTTAATGAAATCAAGGGAAGGTTCAATTGAAATATACTATAATTTAAGCTAAAATTCAAGCGATGAACGTAATCCTCCCAAAAGAAGTAAAAGAGGTTATCTCAAAGCTCACAAAAGCTGGTTTTGAGGCATATGTGGTGGGAGGATGTGTGAGAGATTTATTCTTAAAAAAAGAGCCAGATGATTGGGATGTTGCAACATCTGCTACTCCAGAGGAGATTCAAAACCTCTTTCCCAACAACTTTTATGAAAACAAGTTTTTTACCGTAACTGTTCTTACCAAAAGCAAAAAGCCTCAAGTGCAAGAGATTGAGGTAACTACCTTTCGAGCTGAGTTTGAGTATACAGATAAAAGAAGGCCAGGAAGGGTGGAATATGCCAAGAGTTTAGAGGAAGATGTCTCTCGAAGAGACTTTACCATAAATGCAATTGCCCTTTCACAAAAAGGAAATGCGGGTAAAACAGAAATCCAAGATTTTTTTGAAGGGCAGCAGGATATAAAAGCAAAACTTATTCGTGCAGTAGGAAATCCAGAAGAGCGGTTTAGAGAAGATGCTTTGCGCATGATGAGAGCGGTACGTTTTGCTTCAGTATTAGGGTTCGCCATAGAGGAGAAAACCAAAAAGGCAATCAAAAAGCATGCGAAGCTCTTAAAAGAAATTTCAGCTGAGAGAATCCGAGACGAGTTACAAAAACTTCTTATGGGAAAAGAAGGCATGCAAGGAATTGAAACACTTCGGGAACTTAATCTCCTCCAACATGTTCTTTTGGAGCTTGAGCAAGGATATGGAGTTTCCCAAAACAAGCATCATATATATACCGTATGGGAGCATAATCTTTTGGCCTTTAAATATACAATAGAAAATAACTGGAGCTTGGAGGTAAGGCTAGCTTCCTTGCTGCACGATGTTGGAAAACCTAAAGTAAAAAGAGGAGAAGGCGTAAACGCCACTTTTTATGGACACGAGGTGGTGGGAGCTCGCATGGCTCAAAAGATGTTGGAGCGATTAAAGTTTCCCAAGAACCAAATAAAGAAGATAGCGAATCTGGTTCGGTACCATCTTTTTTACTATAACGTGGATGAAGTAACAGAATCCTCTATTCGCAGACTCGTAGTCAATATTGGGAAAGAAAATGTGGAGGATTTGCTTCGTGTTCGCATGGCAGACCGCATTGGCTCTGGGGTACCCAAGGCCGAACCCTACAAGCTCCGTCATTTACGATATGTTATTGAAAAGGTACAAAAGGACCCTATTTCCTCAAAGATGTTAAGGTTTAATGGCTCAGACATAATGACATTGGGCAGTCTTCCCCCTAGTCCTCAAGTAGGTTATGTATTAGATGTGCTTTTAGGAGAAGTGCTGGAAGATCCCAAGCGCAATACGAAAAAGTATTTGCAGACAAAAACAAAAGAACTTTTATCTTTAAGCAAAGCAGAACTCCTCTCTCTCTCAAAGAAAGCAAAGAAAGCGCGGGATCAGGTGGTAATGAAACAAGATAGCATGACAAAACAAAAATACTGGGTAAGTTGATATACTATGTTTTGATATAGTTAACGGTAACATGCAGGATTCGGGTTCTTGCTACTCTAGGCTTGATCTTAAGTGCTTTAACCAAGGGGATATAGTATGAATGCTACATATCAAAGATTTGTTTTAGGGGTTGCTATTTTACTTGGAGGATGGCTTGCGCTCAACGTGTCAGCTTCAGTAATTCAGATTGGAGGTGTAACATTGCAAGTTGAAATTGCAGATACGCAAGAGAAAAAAGAGAAAGGACTTTCCAATAGAGAATTTTTAGAGCAAAATAGTGGAATGCTTTTTTTGTTTGAGAAGCTGGGACGTTATGGATTTTGGATGAAAGAAATGAACTTTGCTATCGATATTATCTGGATTGATAAAGACAAAACCGTTGTGGAAATAACAAAGAATGTTGATCCTAAAACCTTTCCTAAAGTTTTTTATTCAAAAGGAGCAGTACAATATATTATTGAGACACAAGCTGGCTGGACAAAAGTCAATGACATTCAATTAGGAGACAAAATTTTGGGCCTGTAGTAAAGTGGTATTATACGGCATTCGCATTGCCGAGTTGCGAGTTCGATTCTCGCCAGGTCCACTGGGAAATTCTATGATCACTATTTATTATCGAACACTAAAAGAGCCAGAGCTTCAGACATTAGATAAGTTTAAGGCGGGTTCTTGGGTTGTGGTAGAATCGCCAAGTGAAGAAGAGCTAGATTTATTGGCAAAAGACTTGCCTTTGGATCGTGACTTTCTCACAGATGCAATGGATCCGTATGAAGTTCCTCGCGTAGAGCGAGAAGGTGGAGTAACATATGTTTTTACCAGAGTTCCTTTAGAGGAGGAAATGCAAACCACCACCACCCCTTTAATGATTGCAATCGGCAGAAACTTTGTATTGACCGTATCTGGTAAACCTCTTGCTTTCTTAGATAAATTTCAAGCAGGGGAGCTAGAGTTTTACACCACGCAAAAGACTAAGCTGTTCTTGCAGTTTTTCTTTGAAATCAATAATATGTATTTTTCTTTCATCAATGGTATTGCTAGGCGTGTGCGAGGGGTATCAATTCGCTTGGAAAATATTGGGAACAAGGAAATAAAGCAATTTGTGATGTTTGAAGGATCTTTAAACGATTTTCTTGCAGCGTTAGTACCAACAAATAGTTTGTTGAATAATCTCTTGTCGGGTAAGTTTCTCCAACTTTTTGAAGAGGATCAGGAATTAGTAGAAGATATTATACTTTCAAATCGTCAGTTAATTGAATTGTGTCAATCCAACATGAGAAGCATTCGGAATGTGAGGGAAGGATACTCTACGATTATGAGCAATAACTTAAACAGGGTGATAAAGATTTTAACTGCGCTTACCATTGTGTTAACTGTTCCTACTATTATTGCCTCCTTTTTTGGCATGAATATTAAACTCCCTCTTGCAGAATCTTCTGATGCTTTTTTGATAGTGATGGGAGGTACTATTTTAATTTCTGCTGGTGTTCTTGCTCTGTTTTTAAAAAACCGCTGGTTGTAATATGCGAATCCTTCCTATTGCCGCTATTCTTTTTGTGCTTATTGGGAAAAAACTTCAATCAACAATCCAATTGTGTTATTGGCGCGGTAAAAGACTTTATCCCCTACTTCCATGGGGATGCAGAGGCAAAGCACTTTTGCTCTTTGTTTGAGAAAAATCTTCAAGAAGTATGTAGTGTAACAGCAGAAGAATATGTAAAAGTACTATAGTATATGTGGTCTTGGATTTTCATTCTATCTTTAATTGGATTGGCAAACGCGTTATACCTTTTATACAAGAAACTTAAAAAAGAAAAACTTGTATGTTTTTTTGGGGAGGATTGTAATAAGGTGAGCAAGAGCAAATATGGTTATTTCTTTGGTATCCCAAATGAGGTTTTTGGCATAGGATTCTATCTCTTTGCTCTAAGCTTGTTTGTTTTTTCCTTATTGGGAGTAATCACGATTTTTGAGATTTCGCTCCTCTCTTTACTGCTCCTTGGTGTAATTCCAGCCTCCATAGCTTCTGCGTATCTTTTGTGGATTCAAGCAGCTGTCTTAAAAACGTGGTGTGAATGGTGTATTTTGAGTGCCTCGGTAAATTTCCTTATTCTTTTCGTTGTTCTTTTAGGATGAGGCGACGCAGGAGCAAGGCAGCCACAATTGCAAAAAAGAGAAATAAGCCAAGCTGCCATTGGGGTAGGGTGGTGATGGCAGCAGCAAGCAGAAAGTCTAAGCTCTGCTCTGTAGTAGAAAGTTTTTCTGGGATTTCTTTTAAAGCAAGAGTCTCTTTTTTTGTTTGAAGCTCAACCTTTTGTTTCTTGAGTTTCTCTGTTGTATTTTCAACCAGAGAATCTACTTGTTCTACAATAGAAGGAATATATTCTTGAGTAATTTTCTTTGTAATATCTGTAACTACAAAAGTTTCTGACTTAAAAGGAGACTCCTCTTTCAAAAGAGAATCATCGTCTAGATCAATAAGGTTACCTATTCCGTCTTTATCTGTATCTTCATCCACAAACACTTGGTTTCTTTTAAGCACACCAGTGTCAAGGGAGATTGGCTCTGGAGTTTTTCCAATCTCTACCTTAAAGGCTTCTTTAATATTAGCTCCAACAGAATGATTGTCTCCTGTAACATTCCAGTCGCTCCATACCTCTATGATTCTTCCGTTAATAGCTGAAAAAAAGGATTCCCCTACAGCCGTTCCATTAACCAGAAATTCTACTGTTCCTTGAATATCAAAGCCAGAGTTATTTTGAATCGCTGTATATATTCTTACAGTTTCCCCTGTGAAGAATGGCGTTTTTGAATACCAAACACCCTGAATAAACCCGGCGTTTAATTCCTGAGCAAAAGCAAAAGAAGAAGGAGAAAAGAAAAAAATAAGGAATATGGCACCTCGTATAATATGCATACTTCAAGTATGCCCTACGTTGGCTATAGGGTCAAAGATTCGCTTTGCTAAAGATGAGAGTAGGGATTTAGAAATTTGATTCCTTTCACCCTTGTAAATATTGACAAAGTAAAAGAAAAGATGTATGCTGATTTTGTGAATGAAGGTGTCCGCCAAAAGCGGGCACTCTTTAAAAAAAGAAACAAAATTATGGATATTAAAAACTTCCTCCTAGCAATAGAAAATATTGCAGAAGAAAAAGGCCTCTCCAAAGAAAAGGTTCTAGAACTTATTGAGCAGGCTGTTGCTGCTGCCTACAAAAAAGAATATGGAACAAAAGGACAGGTAGTGCGAGCAAAAATGGACCCTAAAACAGGGAAAATTGAGTTTTGGCAAATAAAGCAGGTAGTAGATGAGGATATGATCTACTCAGAAGAGGAAATGGAAGATTTAAAGGATAAAAGAGAGGAAGAAGAACTTGCGGAAGAAGGAAAGAAGGTAAGATTTCATAGTGAACGACATATTCTTTTGGTAGACGCAAAGAAAGTACAAAAAAAGATTGCTGTGGGAGAAGAACTGGAGATGAAACTGGAAACAAAGGCAGACTACGGTAGAATTGCAGCGCAAACCGCAAAACAGGTTATTTTACAAAAGATACGCGAGGCAGAAAGAGAATCAGTGCTAGAAGAATTTCAGTCTCGCCAGGGAGAATTGGTTTCTGGTATTATACAGCGAGTAGAAGGAAGGGTAGTATTTGTGGATTTAGGAAAGACCTTGGGGATTATGCCCAAAGAAGAGCAAGTCCCAGGAGAGTTTTACAGGCCAGGTCAGAGATTAAAATTTTATCTTTTATCTGTTGAAGATCAGCCCCGAGGTCCTTCTATTGTTCTCTCTCGGGCATACCCTAAATTTATTTCCAAGCTTTTTGAATTGGAAGTTCCAGAAATTGGGGCAGAAACCGTGGAGATTAAAGCAATTACCAGAGAACCTGGATCAAGATCCAAGATCGCTGTGGTCTCAAATGAAGAAGGAGTAGATCCGGTAGGTTCTATGGTGGGCCAGCGAGGCACAAGAGTTTCTGCTGTTATTAACGAATTGGGAGGAGAGAAGATAGATATTATTGAATGGGATAAAGATCCAGAAGTGTATCTTGCAAATTCCCTATCCCCTGCTAAGGTTTTACAGGTTGAGGTTCAAGATCAAAATAAGGCGGTGGCTATAGTTCCAGAAGATCAGCTATCTTTGGCCATTGGACGGGATGGACAGAATGTAAGACTTGCCGCAAAACTTACAGGTTGGAAGGTAGATATTAAAACCCCAGAAGGAAAAGAAGTTTCCTTGGAGGAGGAAAAAGAAGAGGAAGACAAAGAAGTAAAACCAAAAGAAAAAAACTAGCTATGGAGTTTGAAAAGAAAGATCTTGCTGGCTCAAGGCAAGAAATTAAAGTAACAATTGCGATAGAAGAGCAAGAAGAGCAGCGAGAAAAAGCCCTAGTACTGTTTCAAAAAGAGATTTCTTTGGAGGGTTTTCGCCAAGGTCATGTTCCAATAAACATGGTAGAGGACTCTGTTTCAAAAGAGCAGATGTTTGCGAAAGTTATGGAACTTTCTATTCAAAACGCCTATCAAAAGATTGTGAAAGAAGAAAACCTTCAAGTATTAGGAGAACCTGAAATTCAAATTAAAAAAGCAAAAGAAGGAGAACCCTTAGCGTTTACTATTCAGGTTTCTCTATTCCCTTTAGTTGAACTCCCAGATTACAAAAAAATTGCTTCTTTAGTTGAAAAACAAAAAATTGACATACAAGAAGAAGAATTAGACAGAACGCTTAAATGGCTGCGCGAGAGCAAGAAAAAAGAAGATGGTACTCTTCCAGAGCTAAATGATGAATTTGCAAAAGCCATTGGGAGTCCTTCTGGGCTTACGGGATTAAAAGAAAATGTAGAAAAAGGGTTGCGCATGGAAAAAGAACTGCAGGAGAGAAATAGATTCCGGCAAGAAATCGTAGCAAAAGTTGCCAAGGAAGCCAAGCTTGATGTTCCAGATGTATTAGTTAAGCGAGAGCAACAAGCTTTGCTTAATCAAACGAAACAAGGAGTAAAAGAGATGCTGAAGATAGATTTTGCAGAATATCTAAAAAATGTAAAAAAGACAGAACAAGAACTAATAGACTCTTTTCTTTCGCAAGCAGAACAGAGAATTCGCGAATTCTTGGTCTTAGATGCTATAGCAAAAAAAGAAGAAGTTTCAGCTAGCAAAGAAGAGGTAGAAAGAGAAATGCAAAAGGTATTGGCTCAACACCCTGAGAGTAAATTGGCAAAAGATAGCCTTGACCAAAAAGAGCTTAAGTTGTATAGTGAGGGGGTCCTGCGAAACGAAAAAACTCTTCAATTTCTTGAAGAATGTGCAAAATAGTATGAATCTTATACCAACCGTTATCGAAAAAACACAATATGGAGAGAGGGCCTACGATATCTACTCTCGGCTCTTAAAAGACCGCATTGTTTTTTTGGGAGCTCCAATTAATGATATGGTAGCAAACTCTGTTATTGCTCAATTCTTGTTTTTGGCTTCCCGGGATGCAGAAAAACCTATCCAATTCTATATCAATAGCCCAGGCGGCCATATTTCATCTGGTCTTGCTATCTACGATACCATGCAGTACATAAAGTCACCCGTACACACGGTGTGTGTTGGTATGGCAGCTTCTATGGGAGCTTTGCTTTTAGTAGCGGGCGAGAAAGGAAAGCGGTTTGCTCTTCCTAATTCTCAAATCTTAATTCACCAACCCATGGGAGGAATCCAAGGTCAGGCTTCTGAGATTGAAATTGCAGCCAAGGAAATTATTAGGTTAAGAGAGCGCCTAAACAAGATTTTAGTAAAGCACACGGGCCAACCCATGGAAAAAATCGAAAAGGATACAGATCGTGATTATTACATGACAGCAGAGGAAGCAAAAGCCTACGGCATTATTGATAGGGTTATTAAGGCAAAGTAAAGTTTTTGACAATACTCTCATTTTTTGGTATAGTTATAAAAGACATTATTACCATTTAACTGTGACTTTTGGATGACAAATCAAGTCCAATCGCTCAATATTTTCCATGACAACCCAAGTTCTTTTGGTGGGCTTTGGGGCTTTGATGCTGGGAATTTTTTTGGGATATATCATAAGACAATTCTTAGCCAAGCGCCAAGCAGGAACCATCGAGCAGAAGCTCCAAAAGAAGGTAGCACAAGCAGAGAAGGAAGCAGGAGCACTTCTTTTAAAGGCTAAAACAGAAGGCAAGGAACAAAGAAAGGCTCTCCTTGAAACCGAACAATTATTCTTAAAACGCGAAGCTGGCTTAGACCAGAAACTTTCTGTGTATGAGGGAAAAGAGCAAGAGTTTTTTGCAAAGGTAGAAACACTTAAAAAAGAAGAGCAAAAGTTGACAGATGCAAAAGCACAGGCCCTAGAAAAACTTGAGCAGCTCTCAAAACTTTCTGTAAAAGAAGCAAAAGAGCAACTTTTGTTAGGCGTGCAAGAGACCTATGAAAAGGATATCTTAGGGAGAATGCGAAAGCTTGAAGCTGAAGGCCAAGAACGTTTTGAAAACAGGGCAAAAGAGATTCTTTCCTATGCCATTCAAAAAACTGCGGTCTCGCAAGTGCAAGAGATTTCAAGCACCACTGTGCCTCTCCCCTCAGAAGATATGAAGGGAAAAATCATTGGTAAGGAGGGAAGAAATATTCGCGCCTTAGAGCGAGCTGCTGGGGTTGAAATTATTGTGGACGAAACCCCAGAAGCTGTGGTTATTTCTGGATTTGATCCATTGCGCCGGCACATTGCAAAAGTTGCTCTGGAGCGCTTAATGAAAGATGGAAGAATTCACCCAACGCGCGTTGAAGAAGAGGTAGCAAAAGTTGAAGAAGAAATAGACCAACAGATTAAAGAAGCAGGAGAAGCTGCGGTTTTTGATGTTGGAATTGTGAGAAGCGACCCAAAACTTATACAGGTATTGGGAAGATTAAAGTTTAGAACTTCTTTTGGACAGAATGTTTTACTCCACTCAATTGAAGTAGCTCACTTGGCAGGAGCTTTGGCAGCAGAGGTTGGAGCAAATATTTCAATTGCAAAGAAGGCAGGACTGTTCCATGACATTGGAAAAGCCTTGGATCATCAGGTAGAAGGTTCTCACGTTGATATTGGTATGCGTGTGTTGGAGAAGTTCGGAGTAGAAAAGGAAGTGATTGATGGAATGAAGTCTCATCACGAACAGTATCCGTATGAAACCATTGAATCGGTTTTAGTTCAGGCAGCAGATGCTATTTCAGCAGCTCGCCCTGGAGCAAGAAAAGATAGTTTGGAAAACTACCTAAAAAGAATTACGGAATTGGAAAATGTCACTAATTCTTTTGAAGGTGTTGAAAAATCTTATGCTATACAAGCAGGAAGAGAGATTCGAGTGTTTGTAAAACCCCAAGATGTTTCTGATGTTGAAGCAGAAAAACTTGCAAAAGATATTGCAGCAAGAATAGAAGAAGAATTAAGATACCCAGGAGAAATTAAAGTAACCTTGGTTCGGGAGAGTAGGTTCACAGAGTATGCTCGCTAGGCATTGAAGAGAAGAAATAGAAAGCCGCCCTTAAAGGGTGGCTTTCTATTTGGAGAGTACACAATGAGCGGGTGATGGGAATCGGACCCACGTAATCTGGTTGGAAACCAGAGGCACTACCATTGTGCTACACCCGCATCCGTTTTTTTTGTCGGGGTACTAGGAATCGAACCTAGACCACATGCTCCCAAAGCAAGCATACTACCACTATACGATACCCCGTTTAAGCGCAATCTTTTATATCATATTTACTCAAATTTTTCAATGTATGATATACTATATAAATGGATTTAGTGCTTCCCAAAATGATGGGAGTTGAAGTGTTAGAGCAACTTCGAGGAGATGAAAAAACAAAGGATATTCCTGTTATTGTGCTGACCAATTCAGAAGATACTCAGGATATTCAACGGGTAATGGATTTGGGAGCTACCACATACCTTGTAAAATCCAATTATGAACTTCAAGATGTGGTGAAAAGAATAAAAACAACGCTCGGAGAGAATGAAGGTTGAAAATCAACAACTTCAGGCTTTTCTCTTAGACTCTGGATTGGTTGAGAAGAAAACTTTAAAAGAAGCAAGCAAGGCAGCAGAAAAAGCAGGCAAACGTTTGGTTGATGTTTTAGTTGCAAAGGGATTGATATCGGAAGAGGAAGTTATCAAAATGGAAGCTTACATTTTGGGGATTCCTTTTGTGAATCTGGAAAAAGAAAAGATTGCTCCTGAGGTATTAAAAATTATCCCAGAGCCTATTGCAAGATCTCATAACATTGTGGCATTTCGAAAGTCCGGACAGAGCTTGGAGGTTGTAATGCTTGATCCAGAAGATCTTGGTACCATTGATTTTATTCGAAAGAAGTTAAACCTAAAAATCCTCCCTCGCTTAACTACTCCAGATTCCATGAAACAGGTTCTGTTTCAATATTCAAAGACCCTGGAGGCTGAGTTTGGAGACATTATTAAAAAAGAAGCAGGAGATATTAAAACAATGAAGGCGGGAGTAGAAGGGCCTGGTGTAAAGGAATTGGAAAAGGCAGCAGAAGACCTGCCTATTATTCGAATTGTGTATACTCTTTTAAGACATGCTATTTTACAGCGAGCATCTGATATCCATATTGAACCTGAAGAAAAAGAAGTAGTGGTGCGATATCGTATTGATGGAGTCTTGCGTGATGCAATGGTACTTCCTAAAACAGCAGCCTCTGGTATCGTGGCAAGAATTAAAGTACTCTCTTCTTTAAAATTGGATCAGCATTGGCTTCCTCAAGACGGGAGATTTAAGGTAGAAACTGAAGAATACAAATATTCCATTCGTGTTTCCATACTTCCTGTGTTTGATGGAGAAAAGATTGTTATGCGTTTTTTATCGGAAACTACAAAGGCCTTGAGCATGGAAGAACTGGGGTTACGAGGTTTGGCGCTCGAACATATTGAACATGCCCTAAAAAAACCTGTTGGTATGCTCTTGGTAACGGGACCTACAGGATCTGGAAAAACCACCACGCTATATTCTGCAATGGAAATTTTAAATACGCCTGAAGTAAATATTTCAACAGTGGAAGACCCAGTAGAATATCTCATGCCAAGGATAAACCAAATGCAGGTAAATTCTAAGATAGGATTGACGTTTGCTTCCGGATTACGCTCATTGCTGCGCCAAGACCCAGATATTATTATGATAGGCGAGATAAGAGATCAAGAAACTGCTGCGCTTGCAATCAATGCTGCCCTAACTGGGCACTTGGTACTTTCCACTCTGCACACGAATAGTGCGGCTGGAGCTATTCCTCGTTTTATTGAAATGGGAGGAGATCCTTTTCTTATTGCTTCAACTTTTAATATAATTGTTGCTCAGCGATTGATAAGAAAGCTTGCAGAAGAAAGAGAGGCGTATAAACTTTCTAAAAAGGATTTAAAGAACCTTGGTTCTTATTGTGATCTTGATGAACTCACGAAGCTACTGAAGCAAGAGAAAATTATGAGGGCAAACGATACTCTGTCCTCTATCACGTTTTATAAACCAAAACCCAGCAAAGAGGCAGAAGATGGATACAAAAGCAGGATTGGAATTTATGAAGTGCTTTTTGTGAGTGAATCTATAAAGGCCCTTATTGTACAAAAGACAACGGCGGACCAAATTCAAAAACAAGCCGAAACAGAAGGTATGGTAACTATGATTCAAGATGGGTTTTTAAAAGCAGCGCAGGGAATTACTTCTATTGAGGAAATATTGAGAGTTGTTTCTGAATAATGCCAACATATACATAAAAGGATATTGACCAAAGGCACTTTTTTTGGTATAATTTTAAAGATATTTTGTCCCCATGGCTCAATTGGATAGAGCGATTCCCTTCTAAGGAATAGGTTGCAGGTTCGAGTCCTGCTGGGGACACAGGAGAGTATGGTGGGCGTAGCTTAGCGGTTAAAGCGTCGCTCTGTGGCAGCGAAGACCGGGGGTTCGAATCCCCTCGCCCACCCCAATTTCTTCTAGTTCTTCTTGAAGTCCTTTTTTTGATTTTTTATTCATTGCATTTTGTTTAAGTATCTTTACTTTACTTAACATTTTGCCAAAAATCAAAAGATCGCCTTTGAGGCGATTTTTTGGTAGAGTAAATATATATAAAGGTCATAGATAACAATAACTTTTCTTTTTACATGTTAAATAAATTAGCATTTGCAAATTCACTTGCTCTTGTTGTGATTGGTTTTTATGTCGTTCTCTATTTTATTGCTTCTTTTGCGCCAACTCTTTTTTCGCTCTTCTTCAATGCCCAGTTCTTTGGAGCCGATATAGCTTCTCTTATTCCTGAAGATTTTTCTCTTTTTAATTTTGCTGGAACACTCATTAGTATAACAATCATGAGTTGGGTTATGGGATATTTTTGGGCTTGGTTCTATAATAAGTTAGCAAAATAGGTTCTAACATCGTCCCATTAGGTAAAGCTAGGTTAAGCACAAAATCTTAATCTCCAAGAGCTTCTCTCGCATACCAGCCATATACATCCAGTCTTCTAAAGTTATAATAAGCTGTGGACTGGGACCTATCGTATTGACTTTCTATATTTATGGTGTAGTGTTTTTGATATAGAAAGTGGATAGGAGGGCATAAAATGTGGGAGTTGCAATATGGGTATGGTAACAAGGGTGCAGGCTCCTCTTTAGGCGTTATCCATAAAGAATTGGATTGCCCAAAGAGTCTTGATGCAGTAGAGAAGGCACGTTCTCTTGCGATTCAAGAATTAGAAAACGTGAAGGAAAGACTTGCTGAGTATAGCAAAGCTATACCAGGAAAGAGATACTTCAAAGACCCTAGCCTTGCATGGGTCGAACCTCTCAGTTGAACATGCAACGCTAAAGGGTTTTCCTGACCCTGAGTATAGATAATTCCAAAGAGATGTGATATTGTTTTATTGTGTAAAATTGAGGTAGGAGGTGATTAATGCCTACGCAAAAAGACCCATTACACGTCGTAATGACGAATGTGCTAAGGGACCTAACGGACCGTCTAGAAAAGCCCGCTAAGGACAAATCTTATCCTGGGCTCTACGGAGATGTGCTCTCAATGTTGGATGTCATCTGCACGATTGCTGAGAATGGGAAAATTCCTGCTGAAGGGAGTGAGGAGCTTGTTCAAGCCCTTGAAAATGCCACGAAAGCGTTTCGAGATAGACTCGGACTTCGCTGTGACGCAGTTATAGCAAGTATTCGAGCTCAAGCGGAAGCAGAAGAAGAGGCGGAAACAGAGGTAGCTACTCCTGCTACGTAAAGAGCCGACCAACGTGGTTGATTCTAATGTGCCAGTTGTCCTGTAGGATGACCGGCACATTATTATTTTACATAAAACAGGCTCTAATATTTTTGTATAGGTGACCTTTAACAAAAAAACTCGCATAGTGCTTGAAGGAAATTAAGTAATCCTTAACTTCGTTTAAGAGATATGATATGGTGGTGGAATGGACAATGAATTCATTACTATAGGTGAAGCAGCACAACTTTTAAAGCAGGCAGATAGCGTTGTGATGCGTTTAATTAAGGAGGCCTTGTTGGCAGGTGTTGAGAAAGAAGACATTATAAAGGCTGAGATGCGACAAGGGCGCATGATGTATTTGGTGAGTAGGACTTTTCTAGTTGAGGAAGTTAAAAAAGAAAAGGAAATTCCTTTTAAAAAAGAATCTGTGCAAGAATATCATCATGAAGAAAAAGAACAATCTTCAGATTTGCTTTTGACAAAAGATGATATGATTACAACTTTGCAAAAGGTGATAGATACAAAAGACCATCAGATTGAAGACTTAAGTGGGAAAATAGATCAACTTATTGAGCGAGATCACGAAACTAATATTCTAATGAAAGGACTGCAAGACCAATTATTTTTATTGAAAGAAGGAAATCCAACGAAGGAAAAAAAGGGAAAAAAGAAATAAAAAAAAAGAACCCCTTAAGGGCTCTTTTTATTTTTACTCTTGTTCTTCTCAATCGTCCTCCTCATCCTTATCCTTCTCTTCATCGTCTGTATCTTCGGAGGGATTGTCTCCTGGTTCCTGTGTAAGAATTTCTGGACTTTCATCATCCTCAAATAAGAGAAACTGGTTGGTGAGTTCTTCGTCTATCAACATATTTTTCGTTAAAATAAATGTAAATAAGAAAAGTGGTTTTTCTTGACCTTTCCTTTAGTATAAATATTATTATTTACCCTAAAAACTTTGTCAATTGAGGTTGTGCACAGGGGAGCGAAGATTGCAAAAAGGAGCATTTTGTGCTATAAAAAGAAGGTGAAATTAACGTATCTGCGCCCTAGAGAACCTGGATTTTTGTACGTGAAATAGTTGAGTTTTTTGCCCCCGTAGCTCAACGGATAGAGTAGCTCACTCCTAACGAGCCGATGTAGGTTCGATTCCTGCCGGGGGCACAAAGGTTAAGGGCCGTTGGCGCAGCTGGTAGCGCGCCTCGATGGCATCGAGGAGGTCACCGGTTCGAGCCCGGTACGGTCCACATAAAAATGGAGGTGTGCGAGAGTGGTTGAATCGGGCAGTTTCGAAAACTGCTATGCCCGAAAGGGTATCGAAGGTTCGAATCCTTCCACCTCCGCTACAGCATATGTTTAACTTTGGAAAAAAGAAAAATCAACCAGCAATCGTAAAAGAGCTAGCAAAACAGGTAAGACTTTTAGAGAAACGCTTAAAAGAAACTACCGATGACCTTGCTTCTCTTAAACAAGTTCAAGAAAGAGCTATTAGTAAAGTTGGCTTGCTTAGGTTTAATCCTTTCGGAGAGATAGGAGGAGATCAGAGTTTTTCTGTTGCTCTTTTGGATAATGAAGATTCAGGAATTGTTATTACTTCACACTATGGCAAAGATATGCAGCGGGTATATGCAAAGTCAATTACAAAAGGAAAGTCAGAGCATGCTTTGTCCAAAGAGGAAGAGAAGGTAATTTTGGAAGCGAAGAAATTGAACAATTCTTTACAGTAGGGCTAAGCTTTTTCCATTTGAAAATTATATAATGGCTACACCAAACATGGCACAGATAAATAATGAAACAACGCTCGTTACACGTCCTCCAATTGTTGTAATACTGGGGCATGTTGATCATGGAAAATCCTCTTTACTGGAAGCTATCTATGATAGTTTTAAGATTGTAGCAAAAGAGGCAGGAGGCATTACCCAGCACATTGGGGCATATGTTGCGGAATTTGAAGGGAAACCCATAACTTTTATTGATACCCCAGGGCATGAGGCTTTTTCTGCGGTTAGGTCCCGCGGAGCTAAGGTAGCAGATATTGCAGTTTTGGTGGTGGCTGCAGACGAAGGAGTAAAATCACAAACCAAGGAAGCAATTGAGGAAGCAAAGAAAGCTGAGCTTCCCATGGTGGTTGCTTTTAATAAAATAGATAAGCCAGAAGCTAATTTGGAGAGAGTAAGACAACAACTTTCAGAAGAAGGCGTTATAGTTGAGTCGTATGGAGGAAAAGTGCCAGAGGTTGCAACTTCTGCGGTTTCAAAGCAGGGCATTCAAGAGCTTCTGGAAACAATTTTGTTAATGGCGGAAATCGAAGAATTAAAGGCAAGCGAGACAACTTTGGCAAAAGGTATTGTTATTGAATCTTATCTTGATTCAAAGCGAGGGGCAGCAGCAACTTTGCTCGTGAAAGAGGGAACTTTAACCCAAGGATCTTTTATAAGTACCAAGTCATCTTTTGGAAAGACGCGTATTGTAGAGGATTTTGCAGGTGAAGCAATGAAAAAAGTTCCCCCCTCATTCCCTTGCCTTGTTATTGGCTTTGAAAATCCTCCTGCGGTAGGAGAGGAGTTTGAAGTATTTTTAAGCGAAGAAGAAGCTCGAGCGTTTATTACACCTACCAATGTTGCCTTACCTCAATTGGAGATCGCAGAAGGTCTCCCCACTTTGGATATTATCTTAAAGGTGGACGTAGTAGGATCTTTGGAGGTATTGGAGAAGGCTCTTCTCGCAATTCCTCAAGAAAAAGTTGCATTACGTTTTGTAGATGCTGGGGTAGGAGAAATTACTGAGACAGACATAAAAATGGCAGTTGGAACTAAGGCAAGGATTATTGGGTTTCGAATAAAGGCGCAATCCTCTGCAACTGCTTTAGCAGAGCGAGAAAAGGTAAAGATTGAGACCTTTGACGTTATCTACGAATTAATTCAGCGAGTCCGCACGCTCATGGAAAAGAACATTGAGCCAGAATCAATAAAGACGGAATTAGGTGCTTTAAAGATATTGGCAGTCTTCTTAACTGATAAGCAAAGGCAGATTTTGGGAGGAAAGGTTTTCTCAGGTGAGATTAAAAAAGGTAGTAAGCTTGAAGTATTCCGAGGAGAAGATTTTATAGGAACAGGGAAGATGGTGAACCTTCAAAAGAATAAAAAGGATGTTAACGTTGTGAAAGCTGGCGAGGAATGTGGATTGGTATATGAGGGTT
>Ga0208879_1000607_pt1 | contig 36434 bp, 33 predicted proteins | sample Knorr_S15_td_Bot_FD_185605 | JGI IMG/M metagenome (GOLD analysis project Ga0208879, IMG submission 185605) | Marine microbial communities from Southern Atlantic Ocean transect - Knorr_S15_td_Bottom_ad_5009_LV_A (SPAdes) (version 2) | ecosystem: Environmental > Aquatic > Marine > Oceanic | place... | reverse complement strand
CTAACTTATACGCATCTTGCGATAAGTTGATATAGATGATCGGTGCATTTTCCTTTTTCTTTAATACAGGACTCACCACTTGGTTGATGTTACTACACTCACCAATAGCAGAAATGATTACTGTACCAGGAGAAACAACTTTGCTTCCGTCCTTGTACTTCTGAGTCATCGATAAACTATCCTTTCCTGTAGGAACGTTAATTCCTAAAGAAATAGCGAAGTCGCTAATCCCTTTTACAGCATCGTATAAACGAGCATCTTCACCTTTATTTCTACAAGGCCACATCCAGTTGGCACTTAATGAAACCCCATTAAGGTTATCTGAAATAGGAGCGAAGACAAGGTTTGTTAAGGCCTCGGCAATAGAATTGCGCGAACCAGCAACAGGATCAATCAATGCACTAATAGGAGCGTGCCCTACTGAAGTAGCAACACCTATTTGACCTCTGTAATCTAAAGCCATTACACCACAATCGTTAAGTGGTAAATGTAATGGACCTGCGTTTTGTTGTTTAGCAACTCTACCCGATACACAACGGTCAACCTTGTTGGTTAACCAGTCTTTACATGCTACTGCTTCTAATTGAAGTACAGAGGTGATGTATTCGAATAGGTTATCTTGGTTGTATTCTAACTTAGAGAAGTTTGCTTCTTCTCTAGAATCTGTCATAATCGTTTTTGGAGAAGAACCGAAGTAGTGTTTCAACTTCATATCGATAGGTTTACTACCATTTTTGCTCGACTCAAAAGAGAAGTTCATATCGCCTGTAATCTCACCTACATCGTAGAAAGGAGCTCTTTCGCGCTCAGAGATTTTGCGTAATTCTTCGATGTGCTTTTCGTTTATAACCAATCCCATACGTTCTTGAGATTCGTTACCTACAATCTCTTTAGCCGATAGAGTAGGGTCGCCTACAGGAAGTGCTTCTAAATCTATTTTACCACCAGTTTCTTCCACCAATTCCGATAGACAGTTTAAGTGTCCACCAGCACCATGATCGTGAATAGAAACAATAGGGTTGTTGTCGCTTTCTACCATAGCTCTAATCGCATTGGCTGCACGCTTTTGCATTTCGGGGTTTGAACGCTGAATAGCATTTAGCTCAATAGCATTACCTAATTGTCCAGTATCTACAGACGATACTGAAGAACCTCCCATACCAATACGGTAATTGTCACCACCTAAGATAACCACACGGTCACCTTTGTTTGGAACATCTTTAAGGGCATCTTCGCGTTTAGCCCAGCCAATACCACCAGCTTGCATAATCACTTTATCGTACCCTAATTGCTTATTGTTTTCAGTATGCTCAAAAGTAAGTACCGAACCCGTAATTAATGGCTGACCGAATTTGTTGCCGAAGTCAGAAGTACCGTTTGATGCTTTGATTAAAATATCCATTGGTGTTTGGTACAACCAAGGACGCTCTTCCATTCCTTCTTCCCAGTTACGCTCTTCTTCCAAACGAGAGTAAGAAGTCATGTAAACAGCCGTTCCCGCTAAAGGCAAACTACCTTTACCTCCTGCCAAACGGTCTCTAATTTCACCACCCGAACCAGTTGCAGCACCGTTAAAAGGCTCTACCGTTGTAGGGAAGTTATGCGTTTCTGCTTTTAGAGAAAGTACAGATTGTATTTCTTTAGTGTGGTAGTAATCGGCAATATCCTGACGCTTAGGAGAGAATAATTCGATTTTAGGGCCTTTAACAAAAGCAACGTTGTCTTTATATGCCGAAACCAAATTACCTCCGTTCATTTCGGAAGTCTTTTTGATTAATTTGAAAAGACTGGTTTCTTTTTCTTCACCATCGATGATGAAAGTCCCGTTAAATATTTTGTGGCGACAGTGTTCAGAGTTGATTTGAGAGAATCCGAAAACTTCAGAATCAGTCAGCTTTCTACCAATCTCTTCACTTACGCTATTTAGGTAATCTACTTCATCAGTACTTAAAGCCAATCCTTCTTGTTGGTTGTAAGCAGCGATATCTTCAATGTGAATGATTTCTTCAGGCTTCGTATCAACCGTGAAAATCTCTTGGTGAAGACCATCGTATTTTACTTGCAACATCGGATCAAAGCCCGCTTCTTCATCAAAAGCAAAGTATTCTTCAATACGAGATATACCATCTACACCCATGTTTTGAGTGATCTCAACAGCGTTTGTACTCCAAGGGGTAATCATCTCTTTTCTTGGACCTACAAAAGTTCCGTCAACAGCCTCAGCATTTAATTGCTCAGCATCGCCGAACAACCATTGCAATTTCTCGCAATTTTCCTGGCTAATAGTTTCTTTAGTGGCTACGGCAAATACTTGGTTTGCTCCCTTAAAGAATGAAATCATAGATAGATTTTTTGGTTGCGTTTTATAAGTCGCAAAATTAGGTATTTTTAAGGAAATAGGGCCAAAAAAAAGCCCCGATAAACGGGGCTTGATTTTATTTCAAAAGGCTTTCAATTTGTTCAGCCAGTTCGGTACCTATTCGGTCTTGAGCTTCTAGTGTAGCCGCACCAATATGTGGGCTTAATGAGATTTGATGTGCCATAAGCACTCTCATGTTTGGACTAGGTTCGTTTTCGAAAACATCTAAACCAGCAAATCGAACTTTTCCGCTGTCTAAAGCTTCTAATAAATCCTCTTCGTGAATAATACCACCTCGAGCCGCATTAATCAGACCAACATTATCTTTCATCATCTCAATTTCCTTCCTAGCGATTAATGGCTCGCCTTGGAAAGGAACGTGAACGGTGATGAAGTCAGCATTTTTATATAATTCTTCGATAGCAATGGTTTTGATATTGAAGTTTGCTTTTTGACCGTCGAAGAAATTCAATTCTATTTCGGCACTCTCGCAATATGGATCGTGAGCAAGAACTTCCATTCCTTGTCCTAAAGCAATCTTAGCAACTTCTCTACCGATACGTCCGAAACCGATAATACCGATTTTCTTACCGCGCAATTCTATACCAGCACCATAACTCTTCTTTAATTCTTTAAAGTGAGTTTCACCTTCTAGAGGCATATTTCTGTTGGCATCAAAAAGGAATCGAACCATCCCGAAAAGGTGAGCGAACACCAATTCGGCAACTGAGGCAGAACTTGCCCCAGGAGTATTTATTACGTGTAAACCTTTTTCGCGAGCGTATTCAACATCTATATTGTCCATACCAACACCACCACGACCGATGAGCTTTAAGTTTGAACAAGAATCAATAATGTCTTTGCGAACTTTTGTTGCAGAGCGAACTAAAAGTCCAGCAACATCATTTTCGTTGATAAATTCGATTAAGCGCTCTTGAGCCACTTTATCAGTGATTACTTCAAATCCAGCTGCTTCTAAAGCATCAATTCCGCTTTTGGCAATTCCGTCGTTAGCTAATATCTTCATGTTTATTCTTCTAAATCGTTGTCAAAAACCTCAATAATATTACTCTTTTTCACCAATGGAGTCCATTTAGTTTTAAAACGAGTAGCGCGAACAATATGGTTGTCAATCCAGTGGTAATTACCACCACGAGGTTTGTTCATTAATAAACCGTGGTATTTAAAACCGTGTCTGTCTAGCCAAGTTAAAGTAACCTCTCTAGTATCTTCAGTTCTCGAAGTGAAAAAGGTGATGATATGTCCTTCCTCGTACCATTCGTTAATAATCTTATGAGCATCTAACCAAGGCTCACAAGTCACCATTCTTTCAGGCTCTTCGTTGGGAACATCTTCAGTAATAGTACCGTCGATGTCAATTAGGTAATTCTTTACATCCTCACCAAGTTGAGGCGAGATGTGTTTACCGTCTTTGTCGAATAATTCTTGAAGTTCGTGTGTCATCTTAGGCAAGTTTTTGCATAGCATCAACTAATACCTGAACACTTTCTAAAGGAAGGGCATTGTAAATAGAAGCACGGTAACCACCCACAGAACGGTGACCTTTCAAGCCATTAATACCCGCATCATTCCATAATTTATCGAATGCCTCTTGTTTGCTTTCATCTGTTAAAACGAAAGTTACATTCATTTTCGAACGATCCTCAACTGCCGCGGCTCCTTTGAATAATGGGTTGCGATCAATTTCATTATAAAGCAATTCTGCTTTTGCAGTGTTTACTTTTTCAATCCATTCTACACCACCATTTTTCTTCAACCATTCTAAAGTCAACATCGAAACGTAGATTGGAAATACTGGAGGAGTGTTGAACATCGATTCCTTTTTGATGTGTGTGGTATAATCCAACATCGTAGGAATTTCGCGTCCAGTTTTATTTAAGATTTCATCTTTAACAATAACTAAAGTAGCTCCAGCAGGACCCATGTTCTTTTGTGCGCCAGCATAGATCAAATCAAATTTCGAAGCGTCAAATTGGCGAGAGAAAATATCCGAAGACATATCGCATACCAATAGGCTATCGCCATGAACTTCAGGAAACTCTTGGAATTGAGTACCGAAAATAGTGTTGTTAGAAGTAAAGTGTAGATAATCTACATCTGTAGGAACCGTATACCCTTTAGGGATGTACGAGAAGTTTTTGTCGTCAGAACTCGCGATAACATTAATATCACCCAATTTCTTCGCTTCTTTAATTGCCTTGTCAGACCAAGCTCCAGTATTGATATAAGCAGCTTTTCCATCTGTCTTCAATAAGTTCAAGGCTGTCATTAAGAACTGCGTACTTGCTCCACCTTGAAGGAATAAAACCGAATAGCCTTCTGGAAGGTTCAATAATTCTTTCACCAAAGCAATAGCCTTATCCATTACGGCAACAAAATCTTTCGATCGGTGCGAAATTTCAATTAAGGAAAGGTTGGAGTTGTTGAAGTTGATTACAGCTTGTGAAGCTTGTTGGAGAACCTCTTGCGGAAGGATGCAAGGCCCTGCACTAAAATTGTGTTTTTTCATCTTGAAAATGAGTCAGTTTGCTTTAGTGAATAAAAAAACAAAAGTCGGCTTTTTAAAAGAAATGAGAAAAGTTTCGCCTGCTTATTATCAACAAGTTTTTAACCGAAATAGTAGGTGGCTAATAGTATTCCGTGACGATGAATGATGACTAATTATCTATTAATCATTAGTTATTATTAATTAGAATTACTGAGATTGAAGTCCTCTTTGGATGCGTTTCGATTGCTTCGCATCTTGCCTTTTATCGTTATAGGCTGGGATATCTTCTGTAAAGCGCCATTTTCCATTTTTGAAACTTAGTCCATCGTAGCTCAAACTAGGAACGTAAAACTCATACATCCCTATTTCTGCTCCGTCTAGTGGTACTAGATGATCGTATAGAATTGTTTGGTCTTTCTCGCGGTAATTCATGGTAGTACTAGCCCCACTTGTATACTCTAGAATGATACGGTAGCGAGTACCATCATTCATTTTAAAGATAGGCGCTCCGAAAATAGGTCTGTTCTCTTCATCGAAATGTAGCACGTCGATGATCTTTTTTGTCGTTTGGGCATTGTTCCCATCCCAAGCTAAGAACGTGTAATAGTCTTTCTTTTTAAATTTGGTATGGATGATATCAAAATAAAGAGCCCCATACCAATTGCCATTACTGAGCATTTGATAAGAAGGATTGTCAATAGAATCCGAAACATCAACTAATTGGTAGAAATGCGATTCTTTTTTGCGCTTATTGTAAAACTGAAGAAAAGCAAAATACTCAAAACTCCCATCCATTTTGGGTAATACCCAATTGAAAAGACGGAACTTTTTATCGCCCGAAGGAAGGATGTTTATCTTATCTAGATTTTCAAAGTCATAGTAGTAACTTCCATCGAGTAATAATAACTCCTCTAGTTCTTCTATCAGCAATTTGTTGGATTCTGCTCTCAGTGAGTCGTTTTCTCCAGACAATGCCTTTTCGGCTAGCGATTGCAATCTCGATTCAAAGAAAATGAAGTCGCTATCGCTTTGAGCCTTTAGGTAAGGGCTTACGAAAAATGAAATTAATAGTATGTATATGAGATTAGTCCTCACTGTGAAGGAAAGCTTTTTTAGATAATAACTCTTCTTCTGTCTCCACATGCTCTTCATCGGGAACACAACACTCAACAGGACAAACCGCAGCACATTGAGGTTCCTCGTGGAAGCCTTTACACTCCGTACACTTATCAGTAACTATATAGTAGAAGTCGTAAGAAACTGGCTCTTGATCGTCTTTAGCTTCAGCTGAAGTACCCGTTTTTGGATGCACCATGCCTGCAAGCTCAGTACCCTCTGCGAAAGACCATTCTACACCACCTTCATAGATAGCTGTATTAGGACATTCGGCTTCACATGCTCCACAATTGATACATTCGTCGGTGATCTTAATCGCCATGGTCTTTATTGCTTTAAAGATTTGTATTTTTGCACTACAAAGATAGAAAAAACATTGTTGATGAATCGCGAAAAAATCATTGAGGCTTTCAGTTTTTTAGGAGAGTTTATGACACAGTTTCAGTCTGCTGAAACGCCAAAGAAAGATCTTGCTGTTAATGACTTGTTTTATGATGAGTTTACCGAGCTTATCTATAGAGCAAAGATTTATAATGGTTGGTTTGAAGAGGTGCAAGTGCGTAGGTCGATATCTGCTTTGGGCGCTTGGTTGAGTAAAGAAGATTTGACTACTTGGGTACAAGCCTATTCTTTTGCTGATGCTCCAAAACGCATCGGTGTTATTATGGCCGGGAATATTCCTTTGGTAGGCTTTCACGATTTCATATCCGTACTCCTTTCAGGACATTCAATTTTAATCAAGCAATCATCAGATGATAAGCACTTATTGAGTTTCTTGACGAAAGTACTTGTAAGTATTAATCCGGAATTTGAATCTCGTATATATTTTACGGAGTCTCGTATGAACGATTTTGATGCTTTAATTGCTACGGGTTCCGATAATTCAGCCCGCTATTTTGAGCACTATTTCGGGAAGTATCCAAACATCATCCGCAAGAATAGAAATTCGGTTGCCGTACTTTCTGGTAAAGAATCTAAGGAGGAATTAATTGCTTTGGGCGACGATGTATTTGCTTACTACGGATTGGGCTGTAGAAATGTATCTAAAGTTTATGTTCCTAGCGATTATAAATTCGATCCACTTTTTGAGGCTCTTTACGAATACAGGGATGTTTTTGTCAATAAAAAGTACGCCAACAATTTCGATTATTATAGAGCCTTGTATTTGATGGGGGGGAACGATATGTTGGAGAATGGCTTTTTATTAGTCAAAGAAGATGAGGCTTTAGCTTCACCAATCTCGATGCTGCATTACGAACGTTACGATAGCTTATCTGAATTAGAGTCTCTTTTGAATTCTCAAAAAGATGAAATCCAATGTGTAGTTTCTCAAGAAGATATTGAGGGCTCTTTTGACTTAGGAGGAGCGCAGTGCCCTACATTAAGAGACTATGCCGATGGGGTAGATACGATGGCTTTTTTAAGTAGTTTATAGTTTGGTAGAGCTCAATAAAGATGTTTGGAACGAGCGTTATCTCAATGCCGATATTGGCTGGGATATAGGTTGTGTTTCTACTCCTTTAAAAGAGTATTTCGATCAGCTGGAGAATAAGGAATTGAAAATATTGATTCCCGGTTGTGGGAATGCCTACGAAGCTGAATATCTATTTCAGCAAGGTTTTAAAAGTGTTTTCCTGATCGATTGGGCTCAACAAGCTTTAGACGATTTCCATAATCGTATTCCTGAGTTTCCAAAAGAGCAATTAATTTGTGCTGACTTTTTTGAGCACGATTCCCAATACGATTTGATTATTGAACAAACTTTTTTCTGTGCTATTAATCCAAAGCTTCGCGAAAATTATGTTTTAAAAGTGAAGTCGCTTTTGAAAGAGAAGGGCAAGCTTGTAGGGCTTTTATTTAATGATAAGCTCTATTCAAATAGACCTCCTTTTGGTGGCTCTCTAAATGAATATAAAAGTCTATTCGAAAAGCATTTTAAGAATATGTATTTAGAAAAAGCCTACAATTCCATCGCTCCACGTAAGGGGAGGGAATTGTTTATTAGTGCTAATGATTAATTAAGAACAAAAGTCTAACATTCTTTGTACTGTCGTACTTAGTAGCTATTTTTGAAATCAAAGAGAAATCTCATGAGTAGAACACAGATATTAAATCATCAGCAAATACAGCAGAAGTTAAACCGTATGGCTTGGCAGATTTATGAAGCCAATTATCAGGAAACGGAGCTTGTTATGGCAGGGATTAATGGGAATGGTTATAAGCTGGCTGAACGCTTAGCGATTATCCTTGAGTCTATTTCTACTTGTAAAGTGATTTTGAGTGAGGTGGTGATTGATAAGAAAGCGCCTTTTAATTCACCAATTTCTGTTGGTTTAGAGGAAGCCGAATATTCCGATAAAGTGGTCATTTTAGTAGATGACGTTTTGAATTCGGGTAAGACCATGATTTATGGTGTGAAGCATTTTTTGCAAGCTCCCGTAAAGAAAATAAATACTGCGGCTTTGGTGGATCGCAAGCACCACCGTTTCCCAATTCGCGTTGACTATGCTGGATTGGTGCTATCAACTTCTATTAAAGATCATATCCAAGTGGAATTGGGTAATGAGGATAGTGCCTTTGTAGATTAATTAGTATTAAGTATAAAACAATAAGTATAAGCCTTCCTAAATGGTAGGCTTTTTATTTTAAAGCTTGTAGTAATACTTCTACTGGATGTAGGGCTTTTCGTTGTGTCCCGTCTTGTATTTGATGACGGCAACTTGTTCCTGCGGCTACTATAATGCAGTCTTCATCTTCCTTTCTGATGGTTGGGAATAGTACGAGTTCACCAATTTTCATGGAAACTTCATAATGCTCTTTTTCGTAACCGAAAGACCCCGCCATACCACAACATCCCGAAGGGATTAATTGTGCCTTATAGTTTTTTGCTAAGGATAATATTTTCTTGGTAGGTACCATGGATGATAATGCTTTCTGATGACAGTGACCATGAATTCTTAAGTGCTTGGCATCCTCGGTAAACGAATCAGAACTTATGCGTCCGGCATCCATTTCGCGAGCCAAAAACTCTTCGATAGTTAAGCTGTATTTCGCTAAATAATTGGCTTTTTTCTCTTGACTAGCATCTGCTAAATCTAGGTATTCATCGCGGATGCTTAAGATTGCTGAAGGTTCTATACCTATTAGTGGACATTCTTCTTTTACAATAGGAGCGAGCAAGTCGATGTTTTTCTGTGCGAGCTTTTGAGCATCTTTTAAGAAACCTTTAGAAAGGAAGGTTCTTCCACTTTCTACATGTTCTGGGATGATTACTTCGTATCCCAATTTGTTCAGTAGCTGAACACCGCTAATCCCAATTTCAGTGTCGTTATAATTGGTAAACTCATCATTGAAAAGATATACTTTTCCATTTTTGAAGCCGCCCTTTTGAGGATTTCTCTTCATCCACTTGGCTAGGGTAGTGCTATATAATTTAGGGATACTTCTTTTTTGAGCAACGCCCATAATAGATTTCAGAATAGGAGCAGTCAGGAATCCTGTGCTCATCAAATTAAACAGCCTTGGGAATAAGGAGTTTATTTGATTGCTCTTAGTAATATTGGCAAAGAGTTTATCTCTAAACTTTGCGCCATTTTCTTTTTGATACTGATATGAATACTCCGCCTTGAGCTTGGACATATCCACATTACTAGGGCATTCTGTTTTACAGCCTTTACAAGAAATACAGAGATCCATTACGTCCTTCACTTCCTCGGAAGCAAAAGGTTTCAGATTAGAAGGATCGCTAAGAACTTCTCTTAGTATGTTGGCGCGAGCTCGGGTAGTATGCTTTTCTTCGTGCGTAGCCATATAACTCGGGCACATGGTCCCTCCAGAAAGCTCTGTCTTACGACAGTCTCCCGAGCCATTACACTTTTCGGCAGATCTAAGCATCCCTTGGTCTTTACCGAAATTAAAAATGGTCTCAAATTCAGGTGTTTCATAGCCTGGCATATACCTCAAGAAACTATTCATGGAAGGTGTATCCACAATCTTTCCAGGATTGAAGATGCCATCGGGATCCCAAGTGGATTTTACATCTTTACAGAATTGGTAGTTTTTATCGCCAATCATAAAAGGGATGAATTCCCCTCTAAGACGACCATCACCGTGTTCACCACTCAAGGAGCCTTTGTACTTTTTCACCAACTTAGCAATGTCTTGTGCTATGATTTTAAAAAGTTGGTTTCCTTCTTCGGTTTTAAGGTTGATGATTGGACGTAAATGTAATTCGCCAGTAGCAGCATGTGCATAGTGCACACTATAAAGGTTTCGCTCCTTAAGTATTTTATTGAAGTCTTCAATAAAATCTGGAAGGTCGTTTACATCAACTGCTGTATCTTCAACAACGGCAACAGCTTTTGCATCGCCAGGCATATTTGATAGAGCACCCAAGCCTGATTTTCGCAATTCCCACACATTTTTTACTTGTTCGCCTGTAACGATAGGGAAGTGGTAACCCAATCCTAATTCCTTACAGCGACTAATCATGTCGTTTGCACACTGCTTTAGCTCTTCTTGAGTTTCGCGAGCAAATTCAACGACCAAAATAGCTTTGGGCTCTCCTTCTACGAAAAAGCGATTTTTTTGCTGTTCTCTATTTTCTTTGGTGCAGTCCAGTATATAGTGATCTATCAGCTCGCAAGCTGTAGGATTAAATTTCAAAGCTTCGAGGTTTGCTTTTAGAGACTCATTTATAGAGTCGAAATGCATACAAACTACTGCTTGTTCTTTAGGTAGCGTAGGGACTAAATTTAACTTCAGTTCTGTGGTAAAGGCGAGGGTTCCTTCAGATCCTGCCAATAGCTTACAGAAGTTGAACTTTTCCTCATTCTCAACAAAAGGGCTGGTTTGAGATAGTAGATCGATGGCATAACCTGTATTCCTTCTTGGGATAGAAGCTTTTGGGAATTCTCGCTCTATCTCGTCTCTGTTTTCAGAATTAGAAAACAGCTCCTTTGCTTTTTGATAGATGGATTGTTCGAGTTTACTTACCGTTCCAATACCATTGCATTTCTCTTCAAACTCGGCATTAGTCAGTGCTTTAAACTCAGTATGCATTCCATCAGCAAGAATCACCTTCATCGAGATGAGGTGTTCACGAGCTGATCCGTAAATCAATGAACGAGAACCACAAGAGTTATTTCCGACCATCCCACCAATCATACATCGGTTAGAGGTAGAGGTTTCGGGCCCGTAAAAGAGTTCGTATTGTTTTAGGTGCAGATTTAACTCATCGCGGATAACTCCAGGTTGAACAATGGCGTAATTCTCTTCTTCATTAACTTCAATAATCTGACGGAAGTGCTTGGAGATATCGACGATAATCCCATTTCCTACCACTTGTCCGGCAAGGGATGTACCCGCTGCACGAGGAATAATTGGTGTTTTGTGCTCGCAAGCAAATTTGATGATGCGTTCCAAATCCTCATTGTCGTGAGGGATGACTACGGCTAGAGGAAGTTCACGGTATGCCGAGGCATCAGTGGCGTAAAGTTTGCGCATAGTATCGTCGTAATACAATGCTCCTTTAATCTGCTTCTCTAAAATTGGTAATTGCTTTTCCATCAAATATTATTGTTCTCCAAAAATACAATTTAGCTTATAAACAACGAATGGAGCCTCTAAAAATAAGCTCCATTCTTTTCCCCCTTTAATATTGATTTACGATTGAGCTACCAAATCGGTGCTTTCGAAAATCTTGTCTGCCGAAGCAGCGATAAATCCATTATAGAGTTCCCCATTCTCCATTGGATAGCGCTTGGCAAATTCATAGTAACATGTGGTAACGGTATGTGTCCCCTCGCGGAATTCCAATTCTTGAGTATCTGCTAAAACGCTCGATTGCTCTAGTAATTGCTCAGGACTTCCTTTGATTTCTCCCCCCGAAGTATTCATTTTGAAGCCATTTTCCTTGATGAATTCGTTTACACTCTCTAGTGAGTCAAACTTGCTCAAGGTGTTTACATATAATGTAAAGTGATTGGCGCAGAAACCACAGATGTACATCCATGCTGCGTATTCAGATTCTGCTCTTAATGTTTCGTAAACGGTATACGAGATCTCTTCCCAAACACGACCTTTAAACAAAAGCTCTTCATCTTGGAATACAGAATTGTCAACAGAATCTAAAGTAGCTTTAATCAGTCTTTGTGCTTCTTCAGATATTTCTTCCAATTTTAATTGGGAGATGAAAATCTTTGGTGCATCGGCATCAGTGCTGTGTTGGTAGTGACGAGCTTCTAATTTCTTAACAGGAAATTCGTAAGTGTCAATAGCCTCGTAACCTGCTTTGATGATGATTTTTCCCAAAACATCAATACAAACTCTCTTGTCATTGAAAGTACGAATGGCAATATGGTCGTTGGCTATTTTGCTTCCTTCCAATTCTGCAAATAGAGAATTGATTTTTGCTGCTGATGGAGTGATGGCTGTATAGCCATTCCATAAACGCTCTAAGATTAGTTCTTTGTTCATCTGCTTAATCAAATTTTACTTTGCAAAAATACGCAGATATGTTATTATGATTATTGCAAATATGTTTATTTGTTTTGTCTAGACTTATTTTGTGTCAAATTGATTAAATTTGCACTAATTCGTTTCAAATATATTTAAAACAATGCTTGCATGGATTTAAATAACCAACTTGATTATACAGATAAAGCTATACTTAGCTGTTTATCAGATGATTCGCGACGTTCTTACGTGGAAATCGCCAATGAATTGAAGATTTCTAACTCCCTTGTTCATCAGCGGATTAGGAAAATGAAAACCTCCGGATTAATCAAAAAAGCGGGCTTACAGATAAATGAGAAAGTGTTAGGTTACCACGCTTGCTCCTTTACGGGCATAGTCCTTCGCGAGGCTCATTATGCTCAAAAAGTAGTTGATGAGCTAGAGAAAATCCCCGAAGTGGTAGAATGTGATTTTGTATCGGGGAAATATGCCGTATTTATAAAGATATACGCCGCCAACAATGAGCATATGCGTGAGGTGCTCTACGAGAAGATACATTGTATAGAAGGTGTTTCTGGAACGGATACCTTCATTTCCTTCGGTTCACAATTTCGTCGTGAAGCGCCGATTAAATAAAAAAGTTATTAGGTGGTTTGTTCACCTGAATTCTTAGCCACGGGTTTAAACCCGAGGCTAAATGATTTTAATCTACACCAATCAATGAACCTAAATACCACGCTCCTTTTGAAGGAGGGCTGCCCGTAGGGTGGGGTGGTTACTCTCCCTATTTCTCAAACAACATCACCGACTCCACGTGTGAAGTATGTGGGAATTGATCTACGAAACTGATGTGCTTAATTTGATAACCAGCCTCAACTAAAGTCTCTGCATCGCGAGCTTGTGTTGCTGGGTTACATGAAATGTATACAATTCTAGGCGCCTCTAATTTGATAACCTTTTTCAAGGTTTTCGGAGCAATACCTGCTCTAGGAGGGTCGAGAACAATGGTTGATAATTGTCCTTTATAATGTGGGAATTCAACAAGGAACTTACCTACATCAGCTGCATAGAATTCAAGTCCTTCGATATTATTTCTTTCGGCATTTCTCTTTGCATCTTCAATAGCTTCAGCAACAATGTCGACACCGATAATCTGGGCTCCAGGAATTTGTGAAGCCAAAATCTGACCGATAGTTCCCGTTCCACAGAAGAGGTCCATGATTACTTTCTGATCTTCTTTGGTGTCCATCACATAGTCAACAGCTTTTTGGTAAAGCTTGGCGGCACTTAAGGGATTGGTTTGGAAGAAGCTTTGCATACTAATTTCGAAGTCCAATCCTAAGATCGTTTCTACAATCTTACTTTCGCCATAGACCAATTCTGTATTCCCTGCAGTTGGTTGAATACGATCGCCGATATCATCATTAATCGTATGGATGAATCCGGCAATGCGATCGCCCAATATATCTTTAAGTAATGCTAAAAAGGCATCTCTGTCAAAATTCTCTAATCCATCAGAAGAAGTAACCAAATTGATTAACAAATGATTTTTAGCATAGGATTTACGCACCACCAAAAAGCGGTAAAAACCTTCTTTTTTAGGAGGATGCCAAGGCGCTAAATTAGAGTCGATACAGAATTGTCTGATTTGTGGGAAAGCATTTTCTAAGTCTTGATCGAAAAGCCCTGAGTCTTTATCCAGGTTTTCTACCATCCACCAAGTACCTCTGTGCTTGAAGCCCATGGCAAACTCATCAACATCTTTCTTTAAATCGAAATCGTATTTGATGGCAGAGAAAGAATATTCCATTTTATTGCGGTAGTGCCATGTACTCGGAGAACTAAGGAACTCATCGAAAGAATCTTCTATATCTTCTATATGACCGATACGCTTGAAGATCTCAATGCAAGTTTGCTTTTTATTGGCTTCTTGCAATTCTATGGGAAGTTTAGCATAGGGGGCTCCTGGAATCATTTGATAAGGGATTTCCACTTCTTCCTTGGAATGCTCAAGAACTTCTACCAATCTACATTCGGCATGATTCTTTTTACATTTAGTAACCGAAGCCAAAACTTTTTGCCCAGGTAGACTGTTTTCTACAAAGCAAACAAAAGAACCATCTTCAGTTTCAATCTTTGCTATTCCCTTGCCACCAAAGGCGAGGTCGATGATGTTTAATTCTAATTGTTGCCCTTTTTTGAAGAGCCTTTGATTGCGATTTCTACCCATGCGGCAAAGATAGCTTTTGCAATTTTACTTATTACATTTAAAAATGGTAATACAAAAAGATTTGTTTGATAAGCATTCATTTGTCATACTGAGCTTGTCGAAGTAAGCAAATGAATTGTTATGTCCTTCCAAGGTTTCAGTAAATCTTTACGCGATTGATTTGTTAGACCCTGACTTTGCCGTCAGGTAGGTACGAAAATGGTGGGGTAGAATCAAAATTGATTTGTTTGATAGATCGAAATCCCCCCTTTTGGAGGGGAGGTGTCGCCGAGCGACGGAGGGGTGAATCCTACTTTTTGATTCATAAAATAAGAGAGATTTGTTAATTTTAATCTCTTATGTCGCCGAGGCCTTTTGACTATGGATAATTTGACTATTTTTGTTCGTCTATTTAGAATCTATTATGCAGAAAAAGATCTTTCTATCCATCTTTATAATCTTCAGCCTTAGTTGGGCTGTAAGTGCTCAACAGACGCACGAGGTACAAAGTGGTGAGACCCTTTATAGTGTTTCAAAAAAATACGGAGTTACAATTTCCAATTTGGTGAAAGCCAACCCAAATGCAAACAGAGGTTTGCGCAATGGGATGAGTATTGTTATCCCTATCATTCACGAATCGATTGATACGGTAGCCTACTTTATTCATAAGGTTCGTCCTTTGGAATCGTTTTTTTCTATCTCCAATAAGTTTGGGGTTAACGAAGAACAATTGTTGAAATTCAACCCAGAATTATCTGACGGTTTCCGATCGGGAATGCGAATTAAGGTTCCTCAGTTTGAGGAGCTAGATGCTACCGAAGCTGTAGAAACTGAAGAGAGTGACAAAGATGTCGAGAAGTCTCGAAGAAAGAAAAATGCGAAATTCAACAAGAAGGAGTCTTATAAGATTGCTTTGATGATGCCTCTTTATCTGGATAAGAACGATACCATTGAAGCCTATAATAATCTGAAGGAGGGCGACCAGATTTACAAGAAAACGCGTTTTGCTTTAGACTTTTATTCAGGAGCTAAAATTGCCATCGACACCATGCGTAAAGCGGGAATGTCTTTAGATGTACATGTTTTTGATACCAATAACGATGCAAATCACACCTTTGATTTGGTAGCTCAAAAAGAATTCGACGATATGGATTTGGTGATTGGACCTTTTTATTCGAAGAACTTTAAGTTGGCGGCAGAAATATTAAGCCGTAGAGATGTGCCTATTGTAGCGCCATTATCTACGAAGCCTAATTTGTTGGAGAAAATCCCAAATGCCTTCCAAGTTATTACGACTCCTAAAAGACAAGTAACTTATCTATCAGACTTTATCGCAGAGCATTATTCTGATAAGAATATCACATTGGTTCGTCGTGATAATGACGAGGAAAGTAAGTTTGCTGACTGGATGATGTCTGCAATGGATACTTCAGAATTATTCTCTTTTCAAGAGGTTTTGGTAGAAGGTGCGATTATCGATTCTATCCACCACCACTTGGATAGTTTGGCAGAGACGAATGTGTTGTTGATTCCTTCGCAAGACAAGTCGTTTGTTACCGATATGTTAACGAAGCTCAATGTGATGCGCGATAGCAATATGGTGGTTTTTGGTATGCCTGACTGGTATGGCTACAAAGATTTAGACTATAACTATCTAGACCATTTGAATGTTCACATTCCGAATAGTGGTATATTGTCATATGAAGATTCACTCACGCAATATTTTGTGAAAGAGTACCAAGAATCGACTGGAATAGATCCTAATCAACGTTTTGCATTCTCTGGTTTTGATATCACTTATTACTTCTTATCTTTATTATATGAGAACGGAGGTCTTTCGACAGACATGTATATGGAGCCGAATACCCTTTTGAATATGAGTTTTGATTATAATTATAATAGAAATGAGAAGAATGGTTCCCGCAATCAATTTGTTCAGATTATCACCTATGATGATCTCGAAATTAAACGCGTGGATTAAGGCAGAAAACAATCTTTATTACCCAATATTTAAACTGATCGCATTTTACATGTCGATCAGCTTTTTTTTGAATCATACTTTTTTTTACGACTATTTAGCTGATGTATTATTTCGCATAGAAACAAGACAGTTAGGCTTATTCTTGGATGTTTCGGGAACTTCATTTCAGATGCATGCTATAGAATCGGGCATGGGGTTTTGGAAGGGCGACTGGATGCAGTTTTATATTAACGATTCCTGTTTAGGGATAGGGATGTTTGTTTGGCAGTTTAGCTTTTCCTTGGCGTTTTATAAGAAATGGCTTCCCAGCATTTTGAATTTACTATTCTCGGTACTGATGATTTACCAATTCAATATATTCAGATTATATATATTATTTTTTCTTGAAGGATCTACAATGGAAATCTTCCATAGCGGTGTGGCTCCTTTTATTGCTAATGTAATTATGTTGCTTTTATGGATTCGATTTATCAAAAAACAAAAAGATATCAAATTGGCTTTCTAGTAATAATTCTGACACTTATTTATGCCTTCCGATATTACCCTGTAGAATTAGAAGTCTATGGTATTCAGAAGCCATTTTATTATGGTTTCAGTTCAATCGTCTTCGTGTATACTTATTGGCTGTTGTTTGCGCAACTAAGCTTGCCTCAAGGAATGTATTTACTATTGAAGATGCTCTTGTTACTGTATCTCTTTTTATTGATTCCCTTATTCATTATTAAAGTGTTGGAATGGCAGAGCTTTGATTGGGCATCACAATTGTTTCATGCATTTAGAGATCCTAAATACATACCCGCCTTAGTGCTTTTACTATTTGTTGGAAAGAGAGGGCTTAAGCTAAGAGCTTAATTTATTCAGGAATTTGATCACCTGTACATTAAAGAATTCAGGTTGTTCAATATTTACTACATGCCCGCAATTGGGTACTACCAATAACTGTGAGGATACATGATCCTTAACCAATTTACTGATAGATGGTAGGAACATATGGTCTTCGGCACCCATAACGTAAAGGGTTGGAATTCCAGTGTCTTTAATGCGGAATAAAGAGAGTAGCGGGTTTACATGCGCCACCAAGCTAAACCAGCGTTTAAACTCCTTTTGATACAATTTTTTTGCCTCGTTGATAAAGAGGTTGCGCGACTCTTTGTGCGTGCTTTTTGGCATAATCACCCAAGCAAAAAGCTTGTAGAGCATCAAGTAGGGGATAACCGATTTAAGAAGAGATCCAAGACGCATGAGGATTTGACCTCGGATATTTAACTTCATTACTGCACCACCCATAACCATGCTTTTGGTACGTTCTGGGAAGCGTTCTGTAATTTCTCTGATGATGATAGTCCCTAAAGAGATTCCAACAAAATGAGTAGATTTTATATATAGATGATCTAAAATTTCTATGACTTCATCGCCTATAATATCAAAGGTGTATCGCTTGAGATTTTCGTAGCTCATATTCTTCGATTTCCCGTGTCCACGCAAATCGATCAGAAGAACATTGTAGTGCTCGCGGAAATCGCGGATTTGCTTATACCAAATTGAGCTACTTCCTCCAGCACCGTGAATGAAAGTCACCCAGTCGGCATTAGGATTTAATATATGTGTACTGTAGTGAAGCATGAATCTTATTGAGTGTTTCTTAGGCCTTCGTAGACCACCACACTCACAGCATTCGCCAAGTTCAAACTTCTAATGTGTTCGCTGAATAGGGGGATTTTGTAGGTGTTGTTAGCGTTTTCGTCTGTTAGTTCTTTTGGTAAACCAACGGATTCTTTTCCAAAGATGAGAAACATTTCGTCTTTATAGTCTATCGACCAATGATCTTTCTCTGCATGACTCGAAAAGAAGGCCATTTTTTTGTCTTTATGTTGCTCGAAAAAGTCATCCATACTATCGTAGATGAATAGAGAAATATGTTTCCAGTAGTCAAGCCCAGCACGCTTTAATCGTGAGTCGTCAATTTTAAAACCAAAAGGTTTTACCAAATGTAAATTGGAACCCGTAGCTAAGCTGAGTCGACCGATATTCCCAGTATTATTAGGGATTTCAGGCTCTATAAGAACAATATTGTAGGCCATTATTTTCTTCTCTTCTTACTGCGTCTGTTGGCTACAATATCACCTTTGGTTTGTGACTTCTTGTATTTTTTTGCTAGGGCTTTTCGGTACGAACCACCTTGATTGGTTTTTCTGTTCTTTTCCTTTTTCTCGTGGAAACCTTTAGGCAATCCTTCTGGTTGACCACGGAAGCTATAACTGTCAGGATCTCTAGGACGCTCCTCAGGAGTTAGCTGCTCAGATTCTTCTACTTCTAGTGGGAAATTGAGCTTAGGGATTTCGATAGACATTAATTCTTCTATCGCTATCTTCTCTTTTTCTTCTTTATCAGTATAGAAAAGAAGTGATTTCCCTTCTTGTTCAGCTCTACCGGTACGACCAATACGGTGCATATAATTTTCAGGATACTTAGTCGTATCAAAATTGATTACATGCGTAATCTTATCAAGGTCCAATCCACGAGCCATAACATCGGTAGCAACCAATATTCTGTTGTGCCCTTCGTCGAACTGTTGGATAGAACGTATTCTATAGTTTTGCGTTTTATTGGAGTGTATCACGCAAATTTCTGAGCCAAAGTGCTCCTCTAAGGCTTCAAATAAACGATCTGCATTTCTCTTTTTCGACACAAAGACCAACACCTTTGTGTATTCTTCTTTATCGTGAAGAAGATGAGTTAAGAGGTTTACTTTGGTGTAGAAATTTCTAACTCGGTAACAATGTTGCGAAATATTGTCGAGAGGCGTACCACTTACAGCAATTGAAATCTTCTTTGGAGTAATAAAAAAGTCGTCAATCAAGGCATCTACATCTTCGGTCATTGTTGCCGAGAACATGATGTTTTGTCTGCGCTGTGGAAGTATGTCGAAGATGTTTGTTAATTGGCTTCGGAATCCTAAGTCCAACATTACATCCACCTCATCAATAACTAATTTATTAAGAGTTTTGAGTTGCAATACTCTACATGCAACTAAATCGTATAAACGACCTGGAGTGGCTACAATGATGTCAACGCCTTCGTAAACAGCCTTTTTTTGTGTATTTATGTTTGTTCCACCATACACTCCCAATACACGAACATTCATGTAGGTAGTAAGGCTTTTAATATTCTCGACCACTTGCAGCACGAGCTCACGTGTAGGTACTAATACCAGTACTCTTGGCGTGTCTATCTTTGTGAATTTGAAATCTTGAAGGATAGGAAGCATATAGGCAAAGGTTTTACCCGTACCCGTCTGCGCAATACCCACCACATCTTTTCCAGATCGTACTACTGGGAAAGCTTGCGTTTGTATTGGAGTTGCTTTCTCAAATCCTAAGTCGGCTATTGCATTACGCAATGGGCCTGTAAGATTTAAATTTTCAAATGTGCTCATCAAAAAATATTTTGTGCAAAAGTAGGCATATAATCATTAAGGTAGGTGCTAGGGGTGGACATTGTTAGAAGAGTGCTTTTTGCTATCAGTATTTAGCTGTAAGCCTCAGCTTTTATTTTATTGTTTTATTCATTTCCTTGCTCACCCAAAGAAATGAACCAAAGAAAGGGTGCTTTTTCAAGGTCTTTTTGCTCTTTAAACAAAACCATAAATCAAGAGCTAATTCCCATCCAAGGCTTCTAGGAATCTTTACACTCTTGATTTTGTAGACTACGAAAAAGATTAAAAGAGTATTCAAAAAATTGCTTCAGATAAACTGAAAAATTGAATTGTCTTCCTGAGCTTGTCGAAGGATTTAGCAATTCATTTGTTACAATTAGTTTCTTACTAAGCAGCTGTAAAATTTCTGCCTTGGCTTTTGATTTTGTTGTTAAGCTCTCAATTCTTCCATGTCCGCCAATAAGCCATCTAGCCTTTTCAATATGCGTCCGTAAACAATGTTAAGGTCAAAGTTCCCAAGAGCAGCTCCAAAGTAAGAGATTACACCTAGGGAAAATAGTAGTCCGACTAACCAAAATACGGGTAATCCTATTACTGTAAGAGTTTCAGGATTGTTTAATAAGTATTCATTTAGCATAATGTTCCCTGGGATATCTCCACCAAAATCTCCAAACCAAAATCCTGCAATCATAATGAGGAATATATAAGGATACATAAATCTCGAAAGTCTAGTATTTACGCTAATCATATCCTTAGTCCAATTATCAAATGATTTAAGGTATTCATAACTGTTTTGGCTCTTGTCGAGTAGTTCTAATTTCTTTTTGAACTTTAGCGCAATACCAATAATTACGCAGAAGAGTAAAAACATAGGTATTGCCATATATGGCATTTCACTTGGTAGAGCAATCAGCAACATTAATAGCGCAAATCCCATTAGTGCAATGATGTTGATCTTGTACATCCGTTTAAATTTATCGACTATATCTATCGATTTTTGCTTGTATAGGTTGTTTAGTTTAGGTGCGATAAGCGCATCGTTTTTCAAAAAACCTTCTTCCCAAATTGTTTCAATTGACTTTTTCATCGAGTATTTTTTTTAGTCGTTCCTTAATCCTTTTAATGCGTACCCCAATATTGTTGGGGTTTGTTCCAATAATTTCTGAGATATCCTGATAGCTTTTCTCTTCGAGGTAGAGTAAGATAACCGCCCTATCGATTTCCGACAATTGCTTAATAGCTGCGTATAGATGATTTAGAGCTTCGTCTGTAAATGCTCGGCTATCTTCTACAAGTTCATCGGGAAGGCTCTCGGTAGCGAAATATTGGTTTTTACTTTTTTTACTTTTGAGTAGTGTTAAACACACATTTAAGGATAAACGATATATCCATGTAGACCATTCCGATTGCTCTCGAAATTTGTCTTTACTGCGCCAAATCTGTAAACAGACTTCTTGATAATAGTCTTCGAAGTCTTCTTGAGAGTTGGTGTATGCCCTGCAAATCTTGATGATTATGCCAGCATAGGGGAGAATGGAAGAGGTGTAAAAATCGCTACTCAAACTTGTTTTTTATTGGTTAGTGGCTGTGGTCTGATTTTATTACACCCTAAAGAAGTTTTTTTGAATTTATATTTTACGCTTTGCTAGTTTTACTCCAATCCAAGCCATAGGTATATATGCGAATATGAGGTCGATATTGATAAACCAGCTGGGTGCTGGAAGGATATACACCATTGCTATTCCTCCAGCCAAAAAGAATGCTCCAATTAAATAGGCAAGAGCTTTATGGTAAGAGGCAGAAAGCTTAGCGGTAATAAAAGTTCCTGATAAAGTTCCTATGGCATGGGCAAGAAATGGAAATAGAAAATATTTTAGCTCCCATAGTTCTGCATTCATGGGGTTTATTCCAGTTGGCAAGGGAAGGATTTCACCGCCAGCAACAATGAATCCCATATTAATGGCAGAACCAATTACAATTCCTGCGATTACAGCTAAAATATTCTTTAAGATCTTGTACATGGCTTTGGTGTTTTATTGCTCTTAGCTTTTCAGTGGAGATTTATGAGCTTGTAAAGTTAGTGGATTTCTATTGACACAAAACTAGCATTGCATCATTGGTCTTGTTAGCTGCTGACTTTTTTTATTTCTTTTATTCTACTCGCACCTATAAAGTTTTCATCTTTTTCTTCTGTTTCAATGTGTCGTGCAGCAATCGTTTTACATTCGCTACATTTCCCTTTAAGAATTACATCGTTAAGTTCTGTCAAATATATCTTGTAGTCAATAATTTTTTTGTTTGATGCTGAACATGTACAAAATATACTTTCTATATAAATATTGAGATGTTCCCAAGAATCACCCATTACTAATTTGAATTCGAATTCATTGATTTCAATGTCATCTGGATCAATAATGTGTTTTGCTATTTCATTTTCGCTTGCTGCTAACATTTGTATAAAGGCACCATTCTCTTGATATCAGATTGTAAAATGGTGCTAATAATTGGAATAAATATAAGTAATTATTCTCGCTCATCAAGAATATGGAATCTGTAGGTATTGTACTACATTTGCAGCGAACTAAAGAAGCAGTATTTTGAAGACTTTTAAAGAATTAGGAATCCATAAAGATTTTGTACAAGCATTAGATGGTTTGAAAATCACCAAGCCTACGGCTATTCAAAATCAGGTAATCCCAATGTTGTTAGATGCAAAAACCGATTTAATTGGTCAGGCACAAACGGGAACGGGAAAGACCGCCGCTTTTGGCTTGCCTTTACTTCAAAGTATAGATGTTTCTCGTCCAGAGATTCAAGGGCTTATTTTGTGTCCTACACGTGAGTTGGGGCAGCAGATTGCCAAAGCTTTGTTTAGGTTCACCAAGTTCTCAGATCGCATTTTTACCGAAGCCGTTTATGGTGGTGAGAAAATAGATGTTCAGATTAGTGCTTTGCGCAGAACAACACATATTGTGGTGGCTACTCCAGGGCGTTTAATAGATTTGTTAAAGCGCAAAGCTTTGAGCTTGGATAAGGTGCAGACCGTAATTTTAGATGAGGCAGATGAGATGCTGAGTATGGGCTTCAAAAAAGAGCTCGACCAGATTTTAGAATTCGTTCCTCAAGATGCTAATAAGTGGTTGTTCTCGGCTACGATGCCTCATGCCATTAAGGATATTATTCAGGAGCATTTATCGGCAGATGCCCCTCGCATTGAGGTTAACGCTACGAGCTTGGTGAATGAAAATATATCGCATCAATATTTTGTGTGCGATGATGACGAGAAATTACACGTTTTGTTGCAGTTTTTGCGTTCGCAACATAAAAATAGAGGGATTGTATTCTGTAGAACAAAAAAGTCAACACAGCAGTTAGCAAAGCAGCTAATCGCCAAAAACATTTCTACCGATGCCATTCATGGTGATCTATACCAAAAGGAACGCGATAAGGTGATGAGAGCCTTTAAAAAAGGAAATCTTCAGTTGATTATAGCTACAGATATTGCCGCTAGAGGGTTGGACATTGAAGCCCTTTCCTATGTAGTGCATTATCAACTTCCCGAAAGTGAGGAGTATTATACGCACAGGAGTGGTAGAACTGCTCGTGCAGGTAAAACGGGTATCTCAATGGCCTTTGTTACAACCAAGGAACGTATGCAATTATTGAAGTACGAGAATTCTTTGGGAATTTCTTTCGAGAGAATAAGAGAGTAATATAGTCGGTGGTCTGTTGTCTTTGGACTACAGTTAACAGTTAACAGTTAACAGTTAACAGTTAACAGTTAACAGTTTCCAGTTTGGAAATCCCAGGAACCAACTACTAACATCTAACAACCACTCAAGTCCAAATTATCACTATCAACCATGTCCACCCATTTTTTCATTTTCTTTTGGATGACTTTAAAGTGGTGTTTCTCTTCGGGAGTGATAAGTGATATTGCTTCACCAGGGTTTTCGGCTCTACCTGTTCTACCTATTCGGTGAATATAGTCTTTGGGTGAGCGTGGTAATTCGTAGTTGATTACGTAGGGAAGGAATTCAATATCGATACCACGAGCTAATAAGTCGGTTGCCACTAATACTCGTAATGTTCCCGCTTTAAATTGCGCTAAAGATTCCAGACGAGAAGTTTGACTTTTCTTTGAGTGAATAGCAGAAGCATCAATTCCATTCTTGCGAAGTTTGTCGGCTACATTATCAGCTTTATAAGTAGAAGCAGTGAAAACCAATACTTGTTTTAGACCTCCCGTTTTTATTAGATAGCGCAATAGGGGTCCTTTCTTTTCTTCAGAAACAAAGTATCCCACCTGCTTAATCAGTTCTATAGAGTCTTTTTCAGCTTCAATTTTAACGACATGAGGCTCATGGAGTAGTCCTTTATTAATCTTGTCGATGTCCTCGCTAAGTGTAGCCGAGAATAATAAGTTCTGACGTTTTTCCGGAAGTAGTTTAAATATTCGATCTATTTCCTCTTTAAAGCCCATGCTCAACATCTTATCAGCTTCGTCGAGAACAAGCGTTCTAATCTCCGATAAGTGTACGGCATTCGACTCCGCCAAGTCTAGAAGTCTACCAGGAGTAGCCACCAACACATTTACATTGTTTAGGGCTTGCATTTGTGGGTTTATAGAAACTCCACCATAAACAGCTAGTGTTTTAATGCGTTGAGGAAGAACCGATCCAAATTGCTGAAAGACATCTTTTACCTGTACGGCGAGCTCGCGTGTGGGTACTAAAACCAGCACATTTACATGTCTGTTTTTAATGCTTGCATTTTTCTGCAGATCGTTTAGGATGGGTAGGGCATAACTAGCCGTCTTTCCAGAACCTGTCTTTGCAATTCCCAATACATCTTTACCGCTAATAATTGCTGGGATAGCTAGCTCCTGAATAGGGTAGGGCTTGCTAAACTTTTGATCTGCTAGCGCTTTTAATAAATCGGATGATAAACCTAAAGATGTAAATGACATAGGGTGTGATGAATATGTGTTTTGCAAATGTAGTTGATTTCAAAAAAAAAAGCCCCAACCTAATTCGGAGGGGCTTTTCAATTTTTGTATTCTTATCTCAAATCGATAATCTCGAAGTCGGGATAATCTGTTTCATTAAAAATGAAAGCAGCGTCCTCTATGATGCTTGGAGCGAAATTATTGATGATATATTCAGAATGTGTTGCATCTTTCCCAAATTGCTTGAGGTTTTTTATCTGATGTGTTTTAGTATCAATTACTAGGTGAATTTTGATATAGTCTACATCATCAGGATTCTCAGGAAGTAATTCAATCATTTGTAGGTTGCCAACCTTTTCTCTCATCTGATAGATAAAGCCTTTTTCGTACATCTTCAAAAGGTTTGAAGGAGTAAGAGCGCCTTCATCATCTAGGTCGATTTCAGAAATCTGTACTTCCTCATCATCAGTCATGATAGTCCATACATTTTCACCGTCGCTCATTTGCTCAATTCCCATAAAAGATAAGATGTACTGATTGTCTTTTATGGTAAGCTCGCCAGCGGCAGTTTCTTGAATGTTTTCTGCAGAATTGTTTAAGTGGTATTCAAAGACAATATGAATCGCTTCAAGTGCATCTGTTGCAGCGCTCACTTCGTCGAGAAGTACTTTTGCAGCGGGATCACTAGAGATTTGAGCTGCAGAATTGTAAGAGAATAACACAAAGCTTAAAAGCAGTAAGTATCGATACATGAATTCGCGTTTATGATTGGGCAGCAAAATTAGTAAAATATGTCTGTAAATCGTGATTAGTATGCGGTAAATAGTTAGTCTAGTATATGGTCGATAGTATCTGGTATCTAGTGCAAAACAATATACTTAATGCTAGCGACCAGTCAGTAGCTACTAACCTTCTGCTTAGTCACTCTCTGTATTCAAAAGTTGTTCCAAAGAATATTCATCTGGAATGAGTACTTGTCGCGCTTTACTTCCTTCAAAAGGACCGATAATTCCAGCTGCTTCCAATTGATCAATGATTCGTCCTGCTCGGTTATAACCTAGTTTTAATTTACGCTGTAATAGCGAGGCAGAACCTTGTTGATGCATGACGATTACACGAGCGGCATCTTCAAAAAGAACATCTCTATCGTTTAAGTCTATCGCCCCAACAGATTTGGCTTCTTCTCCCACATATTCTGGTAATTCGTAGACCATTGGGTATCCTTGTTGTGAACCAATAAAGCGAGTTAGTTTTTCAACTTCTGGCGTATCGATAAAGGCACACTGTAAACGTGTTAAACTACTTCCGTCAGAAATAAGCATATCACCACGACCGATTAATTGATTGGCCCCACCCGCATCCAGAATAGTTCTGGAGTCGATTGCAGAGGTCACTCTAAATGCAATACGTGCTGGGAAGTTAGCCTTAATAGTACCTGTAATAATATTGGTGGTTGGTCTTTGTGTAGCAATAATTAAGTGAATACCAATGGCGCGTGCAAGCTGAGCTAATCGGGCGATAGGCATTTCAATTTCTTTACCAGCGGTCATAATCAAATCCGCAAACTCATCGATAACTACCACAATATAAGGCAGGAAACGGTGTCCGTTTGCTGGACTTAACTTGCGATTAATGAATTTGTGATTGTACTCTTTAATGTTGCGTGTCTCAGCAATCTTTAAAAGGTCATAACGAGCATCCATCTCAATACACAGAGAGTTGATGGTGTTAACAACCTTTGTAGTGTCGGTAATAATAGCATCTTCCGAATCGGGAAGTTTAGCTAAGAAATGTTTCTCAATTCGGTTATAGAGTGTGAGCTCCACTTTTTTAGGATCTACCAAAACAAACTTTAGCTGAGAGGGGTGTTTTTTGTAGAGTAGAGATGCTAAAATAGCATTTAGCCCAACCGACTTCCCTTGCCCAGTGGCACCTGCCATTAGCAGGTGAGGCATTTTAGTTAAATCGGCAACATATGTTTCGTTAGAGATAGTTTTCCCTAAAGCAATTGGAAGTTCGTAATCGGCACGCTGAAATTTCTCTGAAGCCAAAATTGACTTCATCGAAACGATACTCGGATTGCTATTAGGCACCTCGATACCGATAGTTCCTTTACCCGGAAGTGGAGCGATAATACGTATTCCTAGAGCTGCTAAGCTCAAGGCAATATCATTTTCTAAACCTTTAATTTTCGAAATCCGAACTCCTGGAGCAGGAACGATTTCATAAAGCGTTACGGTAGGGCCCACAGTAGCTTTAATTTTAGCAATCTCAATTTTGTAATTATTGAGGGTTTCAACAATTTGATTTTTATTGGCTTCGAGTTCCTCTTTGTTAACCGTAACTTGTGAGTTAGGGTAATCTACCATAAGGTCGAGCGTAGGGTGCTTATAACGTCCTAAGTCGAGAGTAGGATCGTACTCTCCAAATTCGTCTAAAGCTTTATTGGCCTCCTTTTCTGTGAGAACTTCTTCTTTTTTGACCTCCTCGATGTCCATTTCAACTTCCTCGTGATCTTTTTCTACTTGAGGAGTACTTGGTTCAGCTTCGTTGCTCATTTCTTCTTCCTGAATTTCTTCGGGAGCTTGATCTTCAGTTTCCGTATTCAAGTTGAAAGCCTCTTGACTAGTCTCTACAATTATTTCTTCTTCAGGTATAATGCCTTCGGTGATAACTTCATCGTTCAAGAATTGCTCTTTTCTCTTGAAAATATTGGCAATCTTAGAAAAGAAGTTTTGAATTTTCTCAGGAGTCCACCTATAGTAAATCCCTAAATATACGAGCATAGAGAAGGATAGTAATATGCTAGACCCAGCAATACCTACAAGGCTGTTTAACCATTTAGCAGAAAGTAATCCTGTATGTCCGCTTAACACATTTGCTTGCCCAAAGAATAGCCCGAAAAAGGTGCAGGTCCAAGCAGATAGGAATAGTAGGTTTCTAAAGAGTTTAGCAAGTTTGATAGCGTACTGGTTGGTGAAAATCTGTAATCCTGTAATCAATAAGAAAAATGGTAGGAAGAAGGCTCCAATACCGATTTGTTGGTAGATGATAAACTGACCTAAGAATGCGCCTATTTTACCGAGCCAATTATGCACGCGAATACTTGGGTCGCTTAAAAGTGTCCATGCATCTAATTGGAGTAGGCTGAAGTCTTTTTTCCAGCTGATTAAAAATGAGCTGAAGGAGATGAAGAGTAGAATTGCCAAACAAATAAAAAGTAGTCCTAAAACTACTTGAGCTGTTTTGTTTTCTATTCGTAAAGAAAGTTTTGGATATTGCTTTTTCTTCTTCGCCATAATTCTAATCTGTGTAAACTCAAAAATAACTAAAAAGCCTTTGACTAAGCACACTAAATGGAGCTTTTATTCACGAGGATATACACAATTTATATAGTCAGCAGTGAAGAGCGAAGAGTGGACAGTGAACAAGGAATGGGGAATGGGGAATGGGGAATGGGGAATGGGGAATGGGGAATGGGGAATTTTTTAGAACTGCCTAAGTTCGGGTTTTAATTTTCGAACTTCCTACTTCCTACTTCCTACTTCCTACTTCCTACTGGTTATTTTTTAGGCTAAACCAGTGGTTTCTCTTAACTTTGCAGATTATTACAGATAGACGATGCATAAACTCCCTATATTAGTGAAAGACGAAACAGCTCCCTTGGAAGCTGTAGTTCTTGGTATTGCTCAGGATTTTGGTGGTGAGCCGAGTCTTGAAGAAGCCTACGACCCGAAGTCTAAAGAGCATATTAAAGCAGGTACTTTTCCTGTGGAAAATGACCTTGTAAAAGAGATGCAGGCTTTTACTGCGGTTTTCGAGAAGTACGATATCGAAGTTTATCGTCCAGAGAACATCGAAAATTACAATCAGATTTTCTCTCGAGACATCTCTTTTGTGATTGATGAGAAGTTCATTATCCCTAATATTTTAGAGAATAGAGATAGAGAGTTTGAGGCTATTTCTTTTGTTGTTGATCAGATTGATGCAAACTCAATTGTAAAGATGACTGATGGAGCAAGAGTGGAAGGTGGTGATGTAATGCCTTGGGATGATTGCATCTTTGTAGGCGTTTCTAATGAAGAGGATTTTGAGAAGTATACGTGTGCACGTACGAACTATGCAGGAGTAGCCTTTTTACAAAAGACTTTCCCTGAGCGTACGGTTGTTTCTTTCGAATTGAATAAATCGGATGTGGAGCCACGTGATAATGCGCTACATTTAGATTGTTGTTTTCAGCCTATCGGAAAAGATCAAGCTGTGATTTATCCTGGAGGATTTAAACATGCAGATGATGTACAGTTTTTAATGGATTATTTTGGTGAGGAAAACATCATCGAAATCACTAGAGACGAGATGTACAATATGAACTCCAACCTATTCTCTATCAGTCCTGAAGTGATTGTGTCGGAAAAAGGATTCACTCGCTTAAACGAAGAGTTGCGTAGGCGTGGATTTACGGTTGAGGAAATTCCATACGCTGAAATAGCGAAAATGGAAGGTTTATTAAGATGTTCTACATTACCACTAAGAAGAAAATACAATGATTAAGCAGATTACTTCAAGCATTATGATGATTCGCCCAGTTGCATTTCGTTTTAACGAGCAAACTGCAGTGAATAATTATTACCAACAAGTTTTGGAAGGTGTTACCACCGACCAAGTACAAGAGCAAGCTCAAAATGAGTTTGATACTTTGGTTGATAAATTGAGAGCTAAAGGTGTTGAAGTTGTTGTGGTTGAAGATACTTTGGAGCCCAACACTCCAGATTCTATCTTCCCAAATAACTGGATTTCATTTCACCAAGATGGTCGCGTAGGCTTATATCCTATGTGTGCTGAGAATCGTCGTTTAGAGCGTAGAGAAGATATTTTAACCATCTTAAAGGATGAACACAATTTTACGATTAATGAAGTAATTGATTTCTCACATTACGAAAGTGATGATATCTTTTTAGAAGGTACAGGTTCTATGTTGCTCGATCGAGTAAATAAGATTGTGTACGCCGCATTATCCTTGAGAACGGATGCAAAAATCTTAGAAGATTTCTGTGAGAAGTTTGACTATAAAGCGGTTGCTTTTACATCAAATCAAACGGTAGGAACTGAGCGATTAGCAATTTATCACACTAACGTGATGATGTGTTTGGGCGAAAGTTTTGCGGTTTTATGTGCCGACACTGTTGATGATGAAGCAGAAAGAAAAGCTATAATAGAGAGTCTGGAAGCTACAGGTAAAGAAGTAGTTTATATTACCGAAGTTCAAAAGCATCGTTTTGCAGGAAATATGCTGCAAGTACAAAGCAATACTGGAGAGAAGTATTTGGTGATGTCGGCTTCGGCACATCAGTCTTTGAGTCCAGAACAAGTTGAACAGATTGAAAAGCATTGTCAAATTCTATCCAGCTCTTTAGATACTATTGAAGCTTGTGGTGGTGGTAGTGCTCGTTGTATGATGGCAGAAATCTTTTTGCCTAAAAACGCATAATATAGAATGAAAGACTTAGAATTACTTTTAGTAAAACCCGTACTTACAGCAGTAAAGGAGTTGTTTGGAGCTGATTTACCAGAAAATCAAGTTAACTTTCAAACTACGCGTAAGGAGTTTGAAGGAGATATTACTTTGGTAGTTTTCCCAATGGTTCGTTTTGCTAAGAAAGGACCAGAGCAAACGGCAGAAGATTTAGGTAATTACCTTGTAGAGAATATAGAGTTCGTTGAGAAATTCAACGTAGTGAAAGGTTTCTTGAATATGGTGATTTCAGAATCGTATTGGTTAGAGACTTATGCGAAAGCATTCCAAGCTGATGATTTTGGTAGAGTAGAAGCTACAGAGAGCGATCCACAAATTGTGGTTGAATACTCGTCGCCAAATACAAATAAGCCATTGCACTTAGGTCACGTACGCAATAACTTATTGGGTTATTCGGTTGCCGAGATTATCAAGGCAAGTGGTAAGCGTGTTAAAAAGGTGCAAATTATTAATGATCGTGGTATTCATATTTGCAAGTCTATGTTGGCTTGGAAGCTGTTTGGTGAAGGTGAAACTCCTGAGTCAACAGGAATTAAAGGCGATCACTTGGTAGGGAAGTACTATGTACGTTTCGATAAAGAATACAAAAAGGAGATTGCTGCTTTACTATCCGAAGGTAAAACTGAGGATGAAGCGAAGAAAGAAGCACCACTTTTAGTTGAAGCTCAAAATATGCTTCGTTTATGGGAAGCAAAAGACGAAGAGGTAATTGCACTTTGGCAGATGATGAACCAATGGGTCTACGCTGGATTCGATTCCACGTATACACGTATGGGGGTCGATTTCGATAAGCATTATTATGAAAGTGACACCTATTTATTAGGAAAACAATACATCGATTCTGGACTAGAAAAAGGTATTTTCTATCAAAAAGAAGATGGTTCTGTTTGGGTTGATTTAACCGATGAAAAGTTAGATCATAAACTACTTTTACGTGGTGATGGAACGGCTGTTTATATGACGCAAGATATCGGTACCGCCATTCAGCGTTACTTAGATTTCGACTTTAATAAAATGGTGTATACTGTTGGAAATGAACAGGATTATCACTTTGATGTATTATTTAAAATCTTAAATCGTTTAGGTTATTCTTGGGCAAAAGACTGTCACCACCTTTCTTATGGAATGGTAGATTTACCAAGTGGTAAGATGAAGTCTCGCGAGGGTACTGTTGTAGATGCTGATGACTTGATGCAAGAGATGGTTTCTACGGCTCAATCGATTTCGGAGGAGCTAGGAAAGTTAGACGGTTTTAACGAGGAAGAATTGGCATCTATTTATGAGATAATTGGTTTGGGTGCTTTAAAATACTTCATCCTAAAAGTAGATCCAAAGAAAAGAATGTTGTTCGATCCATCGGAGTCAATCGACTTTAATGGTCATACAGGACCTTTCATTCAATATACGCACGCTCGTATTTGTTCTTTACAAAGAAGAGCGGCCGATTTAAATGCTGAAGCTAAGCCAGAGTCGGCTTTACATGTAAAGGAGAAAGAATTATTGAAAGCTTTATTGCGTTACCCTGAGGTGATTCAGGAAGCGGCAAACGATTATAGTCCTGCTGTAATTGCGAACTATACCTACGACTTGGTAAAAGAGTACAATCAGTTTTATCAGCAAGTGCCTATTTTTGGAGTTGATAGTGAGCAAGACAAGGCTTTCCGTATTGGATTGTCAGGTTTAGTAGGGAAGGTAATTGCTTCGGCAATGAACCTATTGGGAATTACGGTTCCTGAAAGAATGTAAATTGATTATTTTTGAAGCTAATTATTTAGAAGATGTTTGAGAATTTATCAGAGAAATTAGATAAAGCCTTTTCGGTATTAAAAGGTCACGGTAAGATTACTGAGATTAACGTTGCGGAAACACTGAAGGAAGTTCGTAGAGCGCTTTTAGATGCCGATGTTAGTTATAAAATAGCTAAGGACTTCACTAAAAACGTGAAGGATAGAGCATTGGGACAAGATGTTTTAACATCATTACATCCTGGGCAGTTAATGGTGAAACTCGTAAAAGACGAGTTAACTGAGTTGATGGGGAGTCAAACTGAGGGACTTAACCTTGAAGCTAAAACTTCTGTAATCCTTATCGCTGGTCTTCAAGGTTCTGGTAAAACTACCTTTACTGGGAAACTTGCTTTATTCCTAAAGAATAAGAAATCTAAGAATCCATTATTGGTTGCCTGTGATGTTTACCGTCCTGCAGCCATTAATCAGCTAGAGATTCTTGCTGAACAAGTTGGAGTAGAGGTTTTCGTAAATAGAGAAAGTCAAGATCCTGTTGCCATTGCTAAAGCTGCTTTAGAGCATGCAAAGCAAAACGGACATAATGTAGTTATTGTCGATACCGCTGGTCGCTTAGCGATAGACGAGCAGATGATGAACGAGATTGCGGCAATAAAAGCTGCGGTGAATCCTCAGGAGACATTATTCGTAGTTGATTCGATGACGGGACAAGATGCGGTGAACACTGCTAAAGCCTTTAACGATAAATTGGATTACGACGGGGTTGTTCTAACGAAGTTAGATGGTGATACTCGTGGTGGTGCTGCCTTAACGATTAAGTCAATCGTTAATAAGCCTATCAAATTTGTAGGTATGGGCGAGAAGATGGATGCTTTAGATGTATTCCATCCAAATCGTATGGCCGACCGTATTTTGGGTATGGGTGATGTGGTCTCGCTTGTAGAAAAAGCTCAAGAACAGTTTGATGTCGAAAAAGCTCGTAAGCTCCAAAAGAAAATTGCCAAGAACGAATTTGATTTCAACGATTTCGTTGAGCAGATAGGCCAGATTAAGAAGATGGGTAATGTGAAGGACTTGATGGGAATGATTCCAGGAATGGGAAAAGCCTTGAAGGATGTGGAGATTGAAGATGATGCCTTCAAGCACGTTGAGGCTATGATTGGTTCTATGACCAAGGAAGAACGCTCTAATCCATCGATATTAAATGGTGCTCGTCGCCAACGTGTTGCTTGTGGTAGCGGACGTACGGTAAAAGAGGTGAACCAATTAATCAAGCAATTCAATGACATGGGTAAAGTTATGAAGATGATGCAAGGTGGTGGAATGAAGAATATGATGAAAATGATTGGTAAAGGCGGTGGAATGCCTAATATGCCTATGGGAAGATAATTTGAAGGATATGCAGTTATTAGACGGTAAATTAACATCCAGTACTCTTAAGGATGAGATCGAAGTAGAGGTCAAGAGAATTGTAGCTAATGGAGGGAAGAAACCTCATTTAGCAGCTATCTTAGTTGGAGGAGATGGCGCGAGTGAAACTTATGTAAACGCTAAGGTGAAAGCCTGCGAAAAAGTAGGTTTCGAGTCAACTTTGGTACGTATGGATGCGGAGGTTAGTGAAGAAGAGCTTTTGAATGAAGTTCGCAAGATTAACGAGAACCCTGATATCGACGGGTTGATTGTTCAGTTGCCACTTCCAAAGCATATTTCTGAGATTAAAGTTACCGAAACAATTGTTCCTGAGAAGGATGTGGATGGTTTTCATCCCGTAAATTTAGGACGTATGATGCTAAATTTACCTTCTTTCTTGCCAGCAACTCCTGCTGGAATTGTAGAGCTTTTAGAGCGTTATGATATCGAAACTTCTGGTAAGCACTGTGTAGTTATCGGTCGGTCGCATATTGTAGGTTCTCCAATGAGTATCTTAATGGCTCGTAATAATAAGATGGGGAACTGTACGGTAACCCTTACACATAGTAGAACGAAGAATTTAGAAGAGATTTCGCGCTCGGCTGATATCCTTATTGTAGCTCTTGGTAAACCAGAATTCGTTACTGCGGATATGGTGAAGGAAGGTGCTGTAGTAGTAGATGTGGGTATTACCCGAGTAAAGTCTTATAAAACAAAGTCTGGTTGGAAATTGAAAGGAGATGTAGCCTTTGATGAGGTTGCTCCGAAATGTTCATTTATTACTCCAGTGCCAGGAGGTGTAGGTCCGATGACCATAGCATCGCTGCTGAAAAACACTTTACTCTCTGCTGAGAAAAAGATTTACAAATAAAAAAAGAGGCCTAAGCCTCTTTTTTTATTTGTTCATAATCACAAACCAATCCCAGTCGTTGGGATCGCCAATACCTACGCTTGGAGTGTATAAAAACAAGCCGATATTTTTATGACTTTCGTGATAATCGTTTACTATTTCCAGATTGTTTACAGCATTCCAGATTAGTGAATAATCGATAGAAGGGAAGCCAAAGTCGTTGAAGATAAGTTGGAATCTGTTGGTGTCGGGTAAAGAGATCGTACTATTTAATTCAGAGAATGAGCTCGGTGGATCAAAACTTTCTGGATAACTAATTTCACCCAAGCCCATCCAGATAATAGAACCATCAAAAATGAGTTCTTCACCTTCGTAATACAAAGCAATATTTCCAAAGTCACCTGCAGGCGCGTAGTCGACATAAAGGGGAATCGTTTCGGAATCTGAAATTTCGCTAGACATTTCTAGTTCTTTAGCTCCCTCAAAAGTATAGGTCATCAAATCGACCTTTAGGAGTAGTATGGTATTTGATACAATAGTTTCTTCACTGTCACAATCATCTTCGCAAGCGCTAAATAGCCCTAGGCAAATACTTAATAAGAGTAGTTTTTTCATAATTATATATTCTTGATTTGTTTGTCTAAGTTACATAAAATCAAGCTTTTTCTATTTATATAGATTGAGTATCTTTATTGTCGATTTAATTTTAAAATGCTTCTCATGAGATATTTAAAACTCTCCCTACTTATTATTCTAAGTGCTCTTGTATATTTTGTTGTAGTTAATTTTAATTCTGAGGAATCAAAATCAAAGCTTGAATATCCAGGTGAATGGATGTACAATCAAAGAGCATATCCACACGGAAAGATTGATGCTAAAGAGATGAGGAAAGCACATGCTAAGCATCATTTAGCTCGTAAAGTATCCAAGCAATCGTCATTGTTAACATGGGACTTTGAAGGTCCTTATAATACTGGTGGGCGAATTACGGATGTGGCGATATCACCAGAGAATGATGATCACTTGTATATAAGCTCTTCAGTAGGAGGTGTTTTTAAGAGTCTAGACAAAGGGATTAGCTGGGAACCAATATTTGATAATGTAGGGAAACCGTCGATAGGGAATATTGAAATAGCACCTTCAAATGCAAATATTATTTATGTGGGAACTGGGGAGGCTAATGCTTCTGCTTCTTCTGGAGCTTTTGTGGGCGATGGTTTGTATAAGTCTGTTGATGCGGGACTTACTTGGGATTTGGTTGGTCTAGAAAATTCTGAGCATATTGCTCGCATTTGTATCGATCCGAATAATGAGGATAGAGTGTTTGTGGCGACAACTGGAACGCTTTACGGTAAAAATGAGGAAAGAGGAGTTTATAGGACTCTAAATGCTGGGCAAAATTGGGAGCGCGTACTATTTGTGAGTGACTCTACTGCATTGATAGACTTAGTGATAAATACTAACAATTCTGACACCCTTTTTGCTTCAGCCTGGGAGCGTATTCGATATCCGTGGCAGCGAAGTTACGCAGGACCTACTTCTGGAGTGTATCGTTCGGTTGATGGTGGTGATACTTGGGATTTACTTACAAATGGTTTGCCAGAGAGTTCTTCAGAAGTAGGACGTATAGGGCTTGCTATTTCTGAGTCTGACCCGAATAATATATATGCCAGTTATACTACTGATCCTATTACTAATGTATTCGATGGGATTTATCAATCTAAAGATGGTGGAGACTCATGGAACTTGTTGCCTTCCGACCAATTATCATATGTTAATGCGACCTTTGGTTGGTTTTTCGGAAATGTGAGGGTTAACCCACATGATAATAAAGATGTATGGGTTTTGGGTAAAGATTTATATAAAACCACCAATGAGGGGG